>ERZ1034844.23-NODE-23-length-89083-cov-34.356483_pt1 | contig 89083 bp, 71 predicted proteins | sample MGYA00520594_ERZ1034844 | MGnify/ENA primary metagenome ERZ1034844 (study PRJEB33766, sample SAMN09781733) | gut metagenome | biome: gut microbiome | host: Homo sapiens | place: Madagascar | study: EMG produced TPA metagenomics assembly of the PRJNA485056 data set... | reverse complement strand
TACCAACTGCATTGAATCGTGGGTTTGTACAGGGAAAGGCCGTCTGGTGTACCAATCGCCTTGAATCGTGGAGTTTGTACAGGGAAAGGCCGTCTGGTGTACCAACTGCATTGAATCGTGGGTTTGTACAGGGAAAGGCCGTCTGGTGTACCAACGCCTTGAATCGTGGAGTTTGTACAGGGAAAGGCTTTCTGGTGTACCAACGCCTTGAATCGTGGGTTTTGGGCAGTTGAGACCTTTCTGGAGTACAAAACTCTCTGATTGGAAAGTCTGGTTTACGACTGAGTTTGCGGTCACTGAGATTGTTGAAGTGACTGGTGAAAGTGTAAAGTTTCTTTACAGTGGGTGTTAAATTTCTTTACACTTTTAGAAAAATGGTTAATCGCTAAAATATTAACAAATAATTAGTTGTATGGTTTGGCATGAACTCTGTTCGGCGAAAGTGTCGTTTCTGGGAAGAGACGGCGATAAGTTGCCGAGGGTTTGCCGGAAAATGAGAAGCTGTTTTTGAGATTAATTATTGGAGATAATATGTCAAGCACGTATTTGAAGTTCCTGTCGAGGAACAAGCTTTACACCTTCATCGAGGTTTTCGGACTTTCGGTGGCATTGGGATTTGTCATTCTGTTGGCTTCGTATGCGAGGACGGAGTTCAGTGTCGGAGCCAGACAGCCGCTTTCCAAGCAACTTTATGTTGTCGGGGCGGGGAATTATATCGGAATGACGCTCGGTGCTTCAGAGGAGTTTTTCCCGTCCATTCCGGAGATCAAGGATTGGACCCGGATAGTAGATATGGACAACACGGACATTATGGTCGGTGATGACTATTATAAGGCAGCCGAGGCTTCGGTAGACACTAATTTCTTCAATCTCTTTGACTACCGCCTTGTCGGTTGCCATAGGGACAGGGTTCTGGAGAACGAGGACGAGGTGATACTGACCGAGACGTTCGCCAAGAAAGTGTTCGGAAACGAAGATCCTATCGGCAGGACATTGAACGTTGACAAGGATAAGTGGACGGTGATCGGTGTCGTTGAGGATTTCGGACCTACCGATGTGTTCAAGCATTACGATCTGTTCACAAGCATCAAACGCGCGCAGAAGCGTGTAGCGTGGATGGACAATTTCGGCAGCACGATTCCGATCGTCCGTCTTGATGAAGGGACTGATGTGGATAAGGTGCGTGATGATCTTCTTAAAAAGTATCTCGGGTACTGGAATTTCTATAAGGCTGACAATTCTGACAACGCCTTTTTGTGGGGATCGAGTGTGACGAGGCTTGACAAGGTTTATTTTTCGGGTATGGATGCTTGGAGCTGTCTAAGGACCGGTGACGGGAAACAGGTTGAGCTTCTGTTCATCGTGGCTCTGGTGCTGCTGGTCTCCGCCATATTCAATTATATCAATCTGACTGTCGCGCAGACGGGGAAGCGTGCCAAGGAAATGGCCACCAGGCGGTTGCTTGGCGAAAGTTCAAGGAATATAGTTGCGAGGTACATCACTGAGTCATTTGCCTTTACGACCGGGTGCTTCATCGTGGGCTGTTTGCTGGCATATTTATGCAAGCCTGTGTTTGACAGGATTTTGAGTACCGACATTGTGCTGACTCCTGATTTGACCACAGTGCTTTGGGCCGTTCTTGCGTTGGTTGTCATCTCCGTGGTCTCGGCTTTGCTCCCTGCGATGCTTGTCTCACGCTTCAAGCCGATTGATGTCGTGAAAGGCGAGTTCCGTTTCAAGAACAAGATGATTTTCGGCAAGGTGTTCATCGTTCTTCAGACCGTGTTCAGCGCCATCCTTATCACAATGGCCATCGTGATGACAGCGCAGGTGAGCTACCTCGTGAACCTTCCGGTGGGCTACGAGACAAAGGATGTCATTCAGGTCAATTCACGAGATGTAGGCTATAGGAGAGGACCTCAGGAGGCGCTTCGCACCAGATTGAAGGCTTTGCCTCAGGTGGTTGACGCAGGACTTGGAATCACTTCTCCGATTTCTTGCGGAGCGAACGGCCTTCACGATGAGAACAATCAGATAATCGGTTGGATGCGTATGGCCCAGTTGGACACGACTTCGCTTAGTATTCTGGGAATCAGGGTCTTGGAAAAGTACAGCGAACTCTCTTCGCCAAAAGTGCTTTTGACTGAGACTTCAAAGAGAACCCTCGGTGTGACGGCGGAGCATCCTTACGCTGGCGGAAGCTACACCAATGGTGAATATGAAATCTGTGGCGTCATCCCGGATTTCCGCGCCAACAACGCTCTGTTCGAGCCGATGGAGAACGAGCGTAATTCCATAAGGATTATCGACGAGAATTATGATTATGCCTTCATTCAGCTTCTTAAGATAACGGGTGATCGCTCCGAGGCTATGGCCGCGGTCAGGAATGTCTGCAAAGAGTTTGCGAAGGAGACCACAGGCGTTCCTGTGGAGATGGAGGCTTACTATCTGGACGAGAAACTGGTAGATGATCTGAAGGGCACCAAGAACACGATGCTTCTCGTGATTTCGTTCATGGTCATGGCCATCCTGATCTCGGCTCTCGGCCTGTTTGCTATGTCGCTCTATTTCACTGAGCAGCAGAGCCGCCAGATCGCTGTCCGCAAGGTTTTCGGCGCCGAGGTCAGTTCTGCCGTATGGACATTGTCCAAGTCGTTCATGATCATGAGCCTTGTCGCCGTCGTGCTTGCCGTTCCGTTCGCCGTGTGGGGCATAACCTATTATCTCCAAGGATTCTACACGAAGATCACTTACCCTTGGTGGGCGATTGTCCTCGCAGCCTTGATCTCACTCCTGATTTCGTTCATCTCCGTTGTCGGCCAGACCTACGCCGCCGCCACCAAGAATCCGGTCAAGACCCTGGGGCAGGATTAATGTGGGGGTAAGAACCCAACTTTTTACGTTTCTTATCAAAATTTACGTTTTTGTTCCCTATAATTGCGGAACATGAACTGTAAACTATGATAAGAAACGTTACTTTTTATGATGTCCTCACCGCCCTTGGCGATCTCATCATGCCACGCGAATGCATTGTCTGCGGACGACCTCTTGCCCTGCGCGAACGCCATCTCTGCATCGGATGCCTTGCCGATCTGCCGCGGACATATTTCTCGAATATGCCGCACAACCAACTTGCCGACAGGTTCAATGCGTTGATCCAGCGTGATCTGGATGCGACCTGCGTTTTTGAGGAATATTCCTACGCCACATCCCTGTTCTTTTACCGCTCCCAGACAGGCTACAGGCTGATCACCCAGAGGCTGAAATATCATTCCGACTATGCCGCCGGCCGTTATTTCGCCTCGATGCTGGGCCGTGAGATGGCCGCGTCACCGATTTACTCAGATGTGGGTGCCGTGATTCCTGTGCCCTTGCATTGGACCCGGCTTTGGCCCCGAGGACATAATCAAGCTGAGATCATAGCCGAGGTTCTGGCAAGTTTTCTCGGGGCGGAGATGCGCACCGACATCCTTTACCGATCCCGCAGAACCCGTACACAGACAAAACTCTCGGTTGAGGGAAAGGCCCGCAATGTGACTGGGGCGTTTCAGGTCAGGCGAATGAGAGCCTTCCCTGAATATTCACACATCCTTCTTGTGGATGATGTTTTCACGACCGGGGCGACGCTTCGTTCCTGCCAGAAGGCGTTGCGGACGGTTTTTCCGCCTCCTGTCCGTATCAGTGTCGCCACTTTAGCCTGTGTCGGAATGTAAGATATGTTACATTCTGGTTACGAATCGTAAGGAGAAACGTTTTAGATTGTGAGATTTTAAGTGCGATGTGCATTTCATGCCGTGTATCATGTGTCTATTAAAACTGATTAAAATTTCCCTTATTGTTTATAGGGTTGGAAATAAAACGGTTAAGTCTGTATATTCGTAAATTTTTGCAAAAAATATTAAAAAATGTTTGCAAGTATCAAAAAAAGCTGTACCTTTGTACTCGGGTTGAGCAAGGAGGTTCTCTCCCCGATCAACCTATTGGTTATTAGTTTTAGTGTTATTAATTATGTGGTTAGAGTGAGAGTCCACGCGCGATGCGTCGACGCTCATTTTTTTTGTATATATCCCATCTTCAGATATGTCTGGTCGCTTCGACTGGCTCAGCGACCAAAGTATTCCGGTCACAAAGCTTGTCTAAGCGACTGACTATTCGTAAATTTGTCAGAAGAAAAACAACGAATATGATCGAACTCGGAATCAAAGGCCGTCAGGAAGAGATCGTGACGGAGGAACTGACCGCCAGCCACATCGGCAGCGGGACTGTGAGGGTGTTCGCCACCCCGATGATGATCGCCCTCATGGAGCGCACAAGCAGACTAAGTGTAAAACCTTACCTTGAGGAAGGGCAGGAGACAGTGGGCACTAAGGTGAATGTGTCCCACGTTTCATCTACGCCGGTTGGACTGAAAGTGTGGTGCGAAAGCGAGGTTGTGGAGATAGACCGCCGCAGAATTGTCTTCAAGGTCGCGGCTTATGACGAAAAAGGGCTCATAGGTGAGGGTACCCATGAGCGCTTTGTGATTGATGTCGCCAAATTTCAGGCCAAGACTGAGGAAAAACTCCGTTAGCAGTTCATCGCGCCGCAGCAGTGGATGACCTGGCCGGAGACATAGCTGGAGAGGTCGCTGGCGAGGAAGACGGCCACGTTGGCGACATCCTCAGGAGTACCTCCGCGGCGGAGCGGAATCTGCTTGACCCAAGCGTCACGCACTTCCTCTGAGAGGGCGTTGGTCATGTCCGAGATGATGAATCCAGGGGCGATGCAGTTGGCTCTGATGCCGCGCGGACCCATCTCCTTGGCGATTGACTTGGCAAGGCCGATGAGACCGGCCTTGGAAGCCGAGTAGTTGCACTGGCCGGCGTTGCCGGAGACTCCCACGACAGAAGACATGTTGATGATGCTTCCGCTTCTCTGACGGGCCATGATCGGGGTCAGGGCGTGGATGAAATTGAACGCTGACTTGAGGTTTACATTCAGCACGGCGTCCCACTGGGCCTCGCTCATTCTGAGCATGAGCCCGTCCTTGGTGATGCCGGCGTTGTTCACAAGGATGTCAATCCTGCCGAAATCCGCAAGAATCTGGTTCACGACATTGTGAGTCTCCTCGAAGCTCGCGGCGTTGGAGGCGTATGCCTTCACCTTGTGGCCGAAGGCCTCGATGTCCTTGACTGTCTGTTCACCAACTTCATTGATGACGAGGTCAGTGAAAGCCACATCGGCTCCCTCGGAAGCGAATTTCATTGCGATGGCCTTGCCGATTCCTCTTGCGGCGCCCGTTATGAGGGCTACCTTTCCGTCTAAAAGTCCCATAATATTCAGTAAACTCATCTTTCGCAAGTAGGCAATTACTTGCTTTAATACATTATCTCACGTTCGAAGGTGATTGCCCACCCTTATCTATTCACGTTACCCCTACCCTAAATACCTCCCCTCGGGGGAGGGACTTGCCTCAACCTCATAGCGGTGGAGAATAGTAGTGTTTTGCAAATGCAGAACGTTAGTCAGTTAAGTAACCTTCAAAAAATAACCTGCATCATCTTAAGGAATCTTTTCGGTATATATCTCTTTTCTCATCAGTCATGTGCCACCGGCACACTCCTTCTTCAAAAAAAGATCTATCCTCGAAAATCTTCTCTTAATCTGAAGCAACTTATTTTTTTCATGTTCCTAAATTAAAATTTTTCTGTCTAAAAAAGGCGTAAACAAAGTTTGCAGCAAACTTTAGACCATAATAACCACCGCAAAAGTAAGCTATCTTGCCACGATGCGCAAATCTTTTGGTCGCTATTTGGTGAAAGAATGGAAGATGTGGCGAAAGGCTCGGATAAAATGGCTATCTTTGCCAAGTTAACACAGCGATGACGGGCGTTGGGATGTTCATGAACCGCCGGCGTGCCGAAGTCGTGGAATCAGTTTTTAGAAATGAGTGAGATACGCGACCCTCAGCTCTGGGAAAGCGGGGAGCTGAAGATAGAATGGGTAAGGCATCATATGCCTCTGCTTGAAGGTCTGGAGAAGGAGTTTAAGGAGACTAAGCCGTTCAAGGGGTTGAAAGTGGCCCTTTCCGTGCATCTGGAGGCCAAGACGGCGCATCTTTGCGAGGTGCTGGCCGAGGGCGGGGCGGAGATGTATGTCACGGGCAGCAATCCTCTTTCTACGCAGGATGATGTGGCTGCCGCCCTTGTGCACGAGGGATTGAACGTCTTTGCTGTTCACGGGGCGACTCCCGAGGAATATGAGCACGGCATCAGGCGTGTCATCGAGTGCGGTCCGAACATCATCATCGATGATGGGGGAGATCTTGTGACTATGATCCACGAGAACTATCCTGAGCTGATCCCGAATGTCATCGGCGGGTGCGAGGAGACCACGACCGGAATCCTCCGTCTGGAGACGATGAACCGTGAAAGGAGGCTGAGATTCCCGATGATGCTTGTGAACAACGCCGCCTGCAAGCATTTCTTCGACAACCGTTATGGCACGGGCCAGTCCGTCTGGGATGGCATCAACAGGACCACCAACCTGATTGTGGCCGGGAAATATGTCGTTGTCGCCGGCTATGGCTGGTGCGGCAAGGGCGTGGCGATGAGAGCCAAGGGCCTTGGCGCGAAAGTGATTGTCACAGAGGTGGATCCGATCAAGGCGATGGAGGCCGTGATGGATGGTTTCCAGGTTATGAGTATGGCTCAGGCCGCATCTGAGGGCGACATATTCGTGACCGTCACTGGCTGCGACGATGTCATCACCAAGGAGCATTTCCTTGCGATGAAGGACGGTGCGATCTGCTGCAACGCCGGGCATTTCGACTGCGAGGTGAATGTCGCCCAGCTCAAGGAACTCGCTGTGAGTGAGAAGCCTGCGAGACAGAATATTCAGGAATATGATCTCCCTGACGGCCGTAAGGTTTACATCATAGCGGAAGGTAGGCTTGTGAATCTTGCCGCCGGGGACGGACATCCGGCCGAGATTATGGATATGTCGTTCGCCATCCAGGCCTTGAGCGCCAAGTATTTGGCTGACAATAGGATGGTTCTCGCAAGGGATCTTGGGGATATGCTTCATTGCGTGCCTGAGTCCATCGACCGTGAGGTGGCTTTCAGAAAGCTGAAGGACTGGGGAATCACGATCGATGTGCTGACCCCTGCCCAGCATAAGTATCTTTACGGAGAATAATCACATAAATGATTGTTAGGGAATTGGTCGGTTGTTTTGTCGGCCTATCCCTTATATTAAAAGTAATATTATGAGGCTATTTCCTATTTACACCTGGACCAAAGGCATCCGGAACTTTGACCATAGAAGGAAGCAGTTTTCCCAGTTACCGTGGGCGCAGGGAGTCTTGTTGCTTTGCTGCGTCGTGGTGGCGATGCTTCTGGCCAATCTTCCGTTCACCAAAGAGTTTTACCATAACTTCCTGGAGACGGACATCTCGTTGAGATTCCAGAGTCCGGGCGGTGAGAGCATTCTGTTTCCTAACGGAATGACGGTCGAGAAGTTCATCAACGACATCCTGATGACGGTCTTCTTCTTCACGGTCGGTCTGGAGATCAGGCGCGAGATGAAGAACGGGGAACTTTCCAGCCTGAAGAAGGCGATGATGCCGGTGATCGCCGCATTCGGCGGAGTTGTGGCTCCGGCGTTGATATTCACTGCCATCAATCATGGCTCGGCGGCCGCTTCCGGCTGGGGTATTCCTACCGCCACTGACATCGCTTTTGCTGTCGGCATCCTGTCCATTCTGGGTGATCGTGTGCCCGTGTCGCTGAAGGTTTTCCTGACCGCGCTGGCCATTGCCGATGACCTCATCGCCATTCTCGTAGTGGCTTTGTTCTACGGCGGCACAATCAACTTCGGACTTCTGAGCATAGCGTTTGTGCTGATTGCTTTGGTGCTGTTGATGAATAAGTTGGGGGAGAAACGAGGCTGGTTCTATCTTGTTCCGGCCATCGCGATCTGGTCGCTTTTCTACTATGCCGGCATCCACTCCACGATGTCAGGTGTCGTGATGGCGTTCCTCGTGCCGATGACCCCAAGGTTCAACGAGGCCTACTTCCACCGCAAGCGTCTCCAGTACATCCGCAGACTTAATGAATATAATGGGATAGCCTCCACGTCCTCCGAGTTCCCTAACGGTCCGCAGAGGCATTGCCTGAGGAGGTTGTCAGCGATCTCCAGAGACTCCATCGGGATGAGCTACCGTCTTGAGCACGCTCTCGGCCCTTGGGTCAACTTCCTGATAATGCCGATCTTCGCCCTCGCCAACGCAGGAGTGGAGATTCCGGACGTGTCCTATTTCAACGTGTTCCAGTTCGATCAGGTCCTCGGCAGCGTCAGTATGGGTATATTCCTTGGACTTGTCCTTGGAAAGCCACTTGGAATATCCCTCGCCAGCTTCATCGCCGTCAAGCTTCACGTGGGAGAGATGCCTGCGAAATCCTCTTGGCCTATGCTGATAGCGGTGGCCTGTCTTGGAGGTATCGGCTTCACGATGTCCATCTTCGTGGACACCCTGTCGTTCGGTGACCAGACTCCTGAGGTGATGGCCCGCTTGCGTGATATGGGCAAGGTCGCCGTCCTGATGGGCTCCCTCTGCGCCGGCATCCTTGGCAGCGTCCTGATCAACATCATCCACGGCATCGAATCCAGAAAGGCCGTCAAGGCTTAAAGCCCAAGCTCGTCCTTCATCGAGCGGAGGAGGTCGAAGGCCTGGAGCGGGGTGATGTTGTTGAGGTCGGCTCCGGCGAGTTTGTCGCGCAAGGATTCGAGCGTAGGGTCGTCCAGCTGGAAGAACGAGAGCTGGAGGCTGCCGTCACTCTCAAGGGTGCCGGCCTTGGTCTGGACAGGCTTCTTGATCTCGCCTTTCCTGGCGCTTACAATGTGCTGGGAATCATTCATCTCCAGGGCCTTCAACGTGTTCTCGGCGCTCTGGATCACCTCTTTAGGCATCCCGGCCATCCTTGCGACGTGGATACCGAAACTGTGCGCGGTCCCGCCCTCCTTGAGCTTGCGCAGGAAGATCACCTGCGAGCCAACTTCCTTCACCGCGATGTGGAAGTTCCGGACCCTTGAATATATCTCCTCAAGGTCGTTAAGCTCATGATAGTGAGTGGCAAAGAGTGTTTTCGCCCCACGGCCATATTCGTGAATATATTCGACTATCGCGCGTGCGATCGACATTCCATCGTAGGTTGAGGTGCCTCGGCCGATCTCGTCCAGCAGCACCAGCGAGCGCTCGGAAAGGTTATGAAGGATCATCGAGGTCTCCAGCATCTCGACCATAAAGGTTGATTCTCCTCTGGAGATGTTGTCGGTGGCCCCGACCCTTGTGAAGATCTTGTCGAAATACCCGATTCTGGCGCTTTCGGCAGGCACGAACGATCCGATCTGGGCCAACAGCACGATCAGCGCCGTCTGGCGGAGCAAAGCCGACTTACCGGCCATGTTCGGACCGGTCAGGATGATGATCTGCTGCTTCTTGTTGTCCAGGAATATGTCGTTGGGAACATATTCCTCTCCCGCCGGCATCAATGTCTCGATGACCGGATGGCGGCCGGCCTTGATGTCAAGGGTAAGATCCTTGGTCATCTCCGGACGGTTGTAGTGATTGTCCCGGGCCAGCTGGGCGAATCCGGCCAGCACGTCCAGACGTGCGATGATCCGGCAGTTGGTCTGGATCGCCGGGATGTTCCTCTGAATCTCGGCGACCAATTCACCGTAAATCCTTGTCTCAAGGGCGTATATACGGTCTTCCGCACTCAGGATCTTTTCTTCATATTCCTTGAGCTCCTGGGTGATGTAACGCTCGGCGTTTACAAGGGTCTGCTTGCGGATCCACTCCGGCGGAACCTGGTCCTTGAAGGAGTTGCGGACCTCGATGTAGTACCCGAAGACATTATTGTAACTTATTTTTAGCGAGGATATTCCTGTCCTTTCGGCCTCGGACTGCTGGAGCTTCAGAAGGTAGTCCTTGCCGCCTGAGGAGATATTCCTCAACTCATCCAGATCAGGATCCACTCCAGGGGCGATGACTTCGCCTTTGCCCACAGCGGCGGCCGGCTCGGCGGTCATCGTCTTCATAATGCGATCAAGCAGCTTCGAGCAGTTTTTCATCTTGCTGATGAGGGAGTCCAACGCCTTGACTCCGTGGTCTTTGCAGAGTGCGGCTATCGGCTCCGTCTGCGAAAGTCCACGACCCAGCTGCATCACCTCGCGAGGGGCTATCCTGCCTGTGGCCGCCCTGGAGATGATCCTCTCAAGGTCCCCGATGTTGCCGATATATTCCTGAACCTTGTCCAGATCCTCGCCGGCCTCAAGGAAGTGCTGCACAACATCGTAGCGGCTGTTCAGCTCCTTGATGTCCATTATCGGCATCGCCAGCCAGCTGCGCAGAAGCCTCGCGCCCATCGGGGACGAGCATTTGTCGATGACGCTGACCAATGACACGCCTTCGCCGCCGACAGAGGAATTGAATATCTCCAAATTCCTCATCGTGAACTTGTCCATCCACACGAACTTGTCCTCGTCGATCCGGGAGATCGAGCAGATGTTCTTGAGACCCGTGTGCTGTGTCTGCTCCAGATAGACCATCAGCGCTCCGGCCGAGCATATTCCAAGAGGAAAACTGTCCACGGCGAAGCCTTTGAGTGATTCGACGTTGAACTGCTTCTTGAGCCTTTCGACCGCTGCGTCATAGACGAACGCCCACTCCTCGACCGTGGAGATGTATAGATTGTCCCCGTACTTTTCCTTGACACCTTTCTCGTAACCCCTCTGGACCACGATCTCCTTAGGATTCAGGGAGGCGATCAGGGTTCCGATGTAGTCCAGTGATCCCTGCGCAACCTGAAACGAGCCTGTGGAGACATCCAGGAAGGCGGCTCCGCACTGGTCCTTGTCGAAAGCCAGGCCGGCGAGGAAGTTGTTCTCTTTCTGGTCAAGCAGCTGGTCGTTGAAGGCCACTCCTGGTGTAACCAATTCTGTCACACCTCTTTTGACTAGTTTCTTGGCGAATTTGGGATCCTCAAGCTGGTCGCAGACGGCCACCTTGTAGCCTGCCCGGACAAGTTTCGGAAGATAGACATCAATGGCATGGTGCGGGAATCCGGCCATCTCGATGTAGCCCTTGTCCCCGTTGGATTTCTTGGTCTGGACAATGCCAAGGACCTTGCTGACCAGCACCGCGTCATCTGAATAGGATTCGTAGAAGTCACCCACCCTGTAAAGCAGCACCGCCTCCGGATGCTGGGCCTTCACAGAGAAAAACTGTTTGATCAGCGGAGTGTCCTCCAGTACCTTACCTTTCGCCATATCAATGTCTTATGTTTGCCTAAAATATAAGTTCGAATGTCTCCTCTACCGAAGAGGCAAGATTACAAATTTACGAAAAACCTTGAATATGCAGAAAGAGATTTCGGAGTTATCCACCGTTTGGACAAAATACGCTTCCGAATAGTGTTGGGTAGCACTGTTGGGCGACAATAACGCACTATAGTGTCGCTGGAGAGTGCAAACAACACTGTCAGGACGCATTTTAGACCGAAAACGTTCCCTAAGAGGGCTCTATACATCCAGCCGGAGGATGTCGCGGGTGAGGCCGATGTACTTGGTCTTGGTCTCGGCGATGTGGAAACCTTGGGCGAGGAAATTGCGCTCGCTTGGGGTGTTCTGCGGATCCACGGTGGCGACTATGTATTTGACACTTAAACTTTTGGCTAATTCGATGGACCAGCCGATGAACGTGCGCTGGAAGCCTCTGCCACGATATTCATTATCCACTGCCACGGCGTCGAAGGTGAACACTTCGGAAGGATTGAGGTGAAGGTCCGAGGCAAGGCTGCGCTCGCCGTCACGGTTGCTGACGATGACGCTGAAAGCTGCCAGCCGACCTTCCGGAGAGAATATTCCAGAAATATAGTCAAGCTGCATTGACTCAATCAGTTCCTCGCGGCTGAGAGGGTAGAAAAGATTCTTGTTCTCCATCCCGTCAACCACTTTCCGCTGAAGGTTTTCCACCGCGCTGAGGCTGTCGAAGCCAAGTCTTTTCATCGTGAACCCGTCTGGAAGATCTGAGATGACTTTGTTATATTCAGAAGTCCCGTAGTCAAAGAGATAGAGTTTGTTCTGCAGGTACTTATCCGGGAACATGAACCGGTGGCTCGGAATGTGACGCTGCCAGCCTTTCGTGCCGCTGTTCTCCTTCTCCCGGTACTTGATCCAGATCTTGTACAACTCGAAGACCTGCACGTAGGAGGACGATGTCGGCAGGATGTAGTTTTCCTGGATGTACGGATTGTTCATGAACAGGAAGAAACGGTAGCCGAAAAGGTCGTCAAGATCATCGATGCTGGCAATGTGGTGCCGGTAGAGCAGGTACAGGTTCTCGAAGAATGTGCAGTACTGCGCAACCTCAACGCTGGAGACATCCTTCCACCGCTCATAGCTATAGTCCCCATCGATTTCGGCATTCTCCAACACCTCATAGACCTTCATCAGGCGGTCGCTGTCGTGGAAATAATTGTTGAGGTTGATCAGCATCTCGCTGCACGTGACCTCCGACCCGTTCTTCAACTCAATTGCTATGAATATGGTACCGACCAGCGTCGCCGCCAACGAGAAAATCCCTACGGTCGCCTCCTCGCCCGTGCGGAACGTGTGCACGATCAGCAGGCACAGCAGTACCAGCAGAATGCTCGCGAGTACTATCAAAAGGGAAATGCTTGTCTTGTACTTTATCTTTTGCATGATCTATGAATATTTAGTGTCAGACTCAAAGATAGCTTTTTTTCTTCGATTGCGAAGGAAAAACGACTATCTTTGTAAACTTATGTAAGATACGGTTTTGATTGTGTGCGGAAGGATGTATGGTATAACAACTCTAAGTCAGGAGTGACATGAAAAGGGTGCTGATAGTGACATATTATTGGCCACCGTCCGGAGGATCCGGGGTGCAGCGGTGGGTCAAGTTTGCGAAATACCTTCCGGCGGCCGGCTGGCAGCCGGTTGTCTATACTCCTGAGAACCCTGAGTTGACGACTGTTGACAGGACCTTGGCGGCGGAGATTCCGCCGGAGGCCGAGGTCGTCAAGAATCACATTTTCGAGCCGTACGGGATCTACCGGAAACTGATGGGGAAGGGGAGCACGACCGACCTCAAGACGTTGACTGCCGCTAATGCCGTCAAAGACGAGGTCAATCCGATCAACGGACAGAAAAAGAACTGGAAGCAGAAACTGTCCCTGTTCATCAGGGGGAACTTCTTCATTCCGGACCCTCGTGTGATGTGGGTGCGTCCGTCGGTCCGTTTCCTGAAAAAATACCTTGAGGAGCATCCTGTTGACGCCATTGTCACGACCGGCCCGCCTCAATCCATGCACCTTATCGGATTGAGACTGTCACAGGCCACCGGGATCCCTTGGGTCGCCGATTTCCGCGATCCGTGGACCAAGATGTTCTATTTCAAGCATCTGGGATTGACCTCGTGGGCGGAGAAAAAGCATCATAGGCTCGAACAGTCTGTCCTGGACGGAGCCACGAGAGTGATCGCGGTCTCTCCGTTGGTGCAGGACGAGTTCAAGGCGATGACGAAGACTCCGGTCGAACTGATCACGAACGGTTACGATGAGGAGGACTTCAAGAAGGATGTGGAGTTGGACGAGAATTTCAACATAACGCACACCGGACTTTTCGCTTCGGACGGCAATCCGGAGACACTCTGGAAAGTGCTCGCCCAGAAGTGTGAGGAGGATGAGGAGTTCAGAAGGTCGTTGAGGATCAGACTTGTGGGAAAGACGGACAGGGAAATCACGGATTCAATCGAGGCCGCGGGACTTGGCGGCAATCTCAAGGATTTCGGCTATCAGGATCATGAAATGGCTGTCAGAGAGCAGCTTAACGCCTCGATTCTGATCCTTCCGCTCAGAAAGGAACCTGAATATCGCGCCGTCCTTCCCGGAAAACTTTTTGAATATCTCGCATCGCGCCGCCCTATTCTGGGGATAGGTCAGACTGACGGGGCTATGGCGCGGATTGTCGGCGAGACCGGATCCGGGGTGGTCTATGACTGGGATGACGAGAAGAAGATCCGGGCCTGGATAGACTTCTGTTGGGATGAGTTCAAGAATGATGAGCTTCACGACAACACTTCAGACATCTCGCGGTTCACACGCCGCAACTTGACGGTGAAACTGGCTGAACTGCTGAATCAGATAACTGAAAAATAATATTCATGGATTATGGACAAGACTTTGATGAAGAAGATTGGAATATACGCCGGGATTGTGCTGCTGTTTCTGGTGCTGGCCTACGGCTTCGTGCCGGAGGTGCTGACCGGCAAGGTGGTCAACCAGAGCGATATAACCGGCTACAGGAGTATGTCGCAGGAGGCGGTGGCGTGGAACAAGGCTCATCCTGACGATCCGACCCATTGGACGGATTCGATGTTTGGAGGAATGCCGACCACATCGTTTATGCCTTCCAGCGACGGTGACTGGACGCAGTCGCTGTACAATCTCCTTTTGAAAGGGAAAAGGCCGGCGAATTGGCTGTTCATTTCCTTGCTGGGAGCCTTTCTGCTGATGCTTTCGCTTGGTGTGGACAAGGTTCTGGCCATCGGCGGAGCGGTGGCGGTCACGTACTGCTCGTACAATTTCCAGATCATTCAGGTCGGGCACAACACCAAGATGCAGGCGATAGCGTTCCTGCCTTGGGTGCTTGCGGCGGTGATATTCACTTACCGATCGGCTCTACGTCCGTGGCTCGGTTCGGCCCTTCGACAGGCTCAGGGACCGGACAAACAGGTCGCTGAGCCTGTCGAAGCGACAGTGGCTAACGGGTGGAAATCCTGGCTTCCGAAAACCTTGCTCGGAGCCGTACTGTCCGGTTTCGCTCTGAGTTTCCAGATCAAAGCCAACCATCAGCAGATCACCTATTATCTGGCGATAATGATCGTGATCTATGCGCTGTACGTGTTCCTGAGAATATGTTTGGAGAAAAACGGTCACTTCGGCAAGCTCAGTGACCGGCGCGGTGCTTTCGGCCGCTTCTTCGCCGCCAGCGCGTTGCTTCTGGTCGTGGGCCTTGTCGGCATCGGCACCAACACCATCAAGCTCGCCCCGCTTTATGAATATACCCAACACACAATGCGTGGCGGCTCCGAACTCTCTCATCCAGAGGGTGGTGAGATCAACAACTCCGGCCTTCAGCTCGACTACGCCACGGCCTGGTCCTACGGCTGGGAGGAGCTTCCGAATATGATGATCCCGAACTTCAACGGAGGGTCGTCAGCCGGATCCGTGAACCCTGACAAGTCCGAGGTCGTGAAACTGTTCAGGCAGGCCGGACAGGGCAACGCCAACGAGATCGCCAAGTCCCTGCCTCTCTACTGGGGACCTCAGCCATTCACGGCCGGACCAATGTATATGGGGGCGATAACGATATTCTTGTTCGTCCTTGGTCTGTTCCTCTATAAAGGCAAGGAGAAATGGTGGCTTCTTGCAGCTACCCTCGTCGCTGTGTTCCTCGCTTTAGGAAACCATATGATGTGGTTCACGAAACTGTTCTTCGACTACGCTCCGATGTACAGCAAGTTCAGAACCGTGTCCATGGCCTTGATTGTCTTGCAGTTCACTCTGCCGATGCTGGGTTTCATAACCCTTGACAGAATCCTTAGGCAGGAATATTCAAAGAAAGAATTCCTGCGCGCCGGTTGGATCGCCCTTGCGCTGACGGCCGGGTTCTGCCTTCTCTGCGTTTTGGTTCCAGGCATCGCCGGCTCGTTCTCCGGCAGGGCCGACGCCCAGATGCAGGACATCATCGTGGATGCCCTCAAGGCTGACCGCAGACATATTCTTTCAGCTGACGCTCTTTGGTCGATGGTACTGATTGTTGTCACCTTCGGCCTGATCCTCTGGGCCTACAGCGTCCCTAAGAACGCACCTAAGTCCTACGAAAGCGACCCTCACATCGGCAATGCACGCCGGATGCAAGCGATGGTTGGAATATGCCTCCTCGTGTTCGTGAATATGTTCGCGGTCGGCAAGCGTTACCTCAATCCGGACAGCTTCACGACTCCTCGCCAGTTTAATAACCAGTTCACAGCCAGGCAGGTGGACAAGCTGATCCTTGAGGACAAGGCTCCGTCCTACAGGGTCGTGGACCTCAGCGCGGACATATTCAATGACTCCTTCAACCCTTATTGGCACAAGTGCGTCGGAGGTTACAGCCCGGCGAAGCTGCAGCGCTATCAGGACCTGATTGACCGCCACATTGTCAAGGAACTCCAGGCAGTGTCTCTCGGTACACGCAACGCTAAGACCATCGAGGAATTCCAAAATGGAATCAGGAATATTCAGGTGCTTTCAGCGTTGAATACCAAGTACTTCATTCTTGGAGCGGATATGCCGCCGGTTGAGAACCTTGAGGCTTTCGGTCCGGCGTGGTTTGTGGATTCGTTCGTTCCCGCCGGGACTCCGGACGAGGAGATCGCGTTGATTGATTCCGTGGATTTGAGGCACACGGCTGTGATCGGCTCTGATTTCGCCGAGGCTCGTGAAGGTTTTGCCAAGATTTCCTCCGGCGGTTCTGATGAAGATCCCCTTGATGTTTCGGAAGAGATTTCCGTCAGCGGTACGGCCAAGGACGTTATCCAGATGACCTCCTACGCCCCGAACGAGCTCCGCTACCATTACAGCGCATCTGCCGCCCGCACGGTCATATTCAGTGAAATCTACTATCCGGATGGTTGGACCGCAACGGTGGATGGCGCTCCGTTGGATCTGTTCCGTGCCGATTGGATTTTCCGTGCCGCCAATCTTCCGGCCGGAGAACACGACATTGTGATGCGCTACGAGCCAAATGTTTACATCGTCGCTGAGAAGGCATCCAGAGCCTCATCTCTGACCCTGTTCATCTTGCTTGTCCTTTCTCTCGCAGGCATTGCCTTTTCCCGTAAGGAATCGACCGCCTTTTAGATTTTGAAGAGAATCCAAAATATTCAGAATTATGTCAGAGATATCAAGAAGGCTTTTTCTTAAAAGAGGGGTTGCTGGATTGGCAGCGATAGCGGTCGCTCCGGAACTTGTCTCATGCGCAGGACAGAAAGATAAAGCGAGTGAAATCAGGAAATCAGCTCCTTTGGCCGGTAAATATGACGTTGTTGTCGCAGGTGGAGGTCCGGCCGGTTTCATTGCAGCGGTGGCCGCGGCGCGTCAAGGGGCGAAGACAGCCCTCATCGAGCGTTACGGATTCCTTGGAGGAATGGCCACCACCGGCTATGTGACCCCGATCAGCGTCTTCGCGAAAGACAACAATCTCGTGATCGGCGGCATTCCGTGGGAGTTCGTGCAGAGGCTCGAATCCATGGGCGGCGCTTTCATCGAATGGCCGAAAGCGAACATCGACTTTGACATTGAACTCTACAAGCTTTGTTGTCAGAGAATGGTTCTGGAGGCTGGAGTGGATCTCTACATGCATTCGGCCATGATAGGCTGCGAGATGGATGGCAAGCGCATAACCTCAGTGATCATTGAAAATAAGAACGGTTTGGAGACTCTTGAGGCAGAGAGATTTATCGACTGCACAGGCGATGCGGACCTTGCGAATATGGCAGAGGTGCCAATGCAGGAGAATCCGGATGGTGAAGTCCAGCCGTCGTCATTCTGCTTCATCCTTTCCGGAGTTGACACGGACAGCGAACTGCTTAATAAATGTATGTACCATAACGGTATCAACGGTCCGAGCCAGTGCCGTCCGGTCAGAGAGAAACTTCTTGCCTTGAAGGAGACACATCCAGAGATCCCGGATTTCGGAGGTCCTTGGTTCAATAACGTGCTCCACAAAGGCAGTGTGGCGGTCAACATCACCCGCCGCGCCGCCGTGTCCACTGACAATAGGAATTTCACGGCCGCTGAGTGCCGGTTGCGAGAGGACATATTCCTTTTCGCGTCGCTTCTTAAAGAGAATTTCCCTGAATTCAAGGACAGTTACGTCGCATCGACCGCACCGCAGGCCGGTGTGCGTGAGTCCCGCCGCATCAAGGGTGTCCACACCGTCACCGCTGATGAATATGTGAGCGGCTTCCATTATGATGACAGCATCTCGCGCGGAATACACCCGATTGACATGCATGCAAGCAAGGGTACCAAACAGATGCGCGTTGATCTCAAGCAGCCGGCGTATGTGCCGTACAGGGCTCTCATCGCTCCCGAATATCCTAACCTGCTTGTCGCCGGGCGTTGCATCTCCACTGACCGTCAGGCTCTTGCGTCACTGCGTGTGATGGCGAGCTGCATGGGTACAGGTCAGGCAGCCGGCGTAGCCGCGGCCCAAAGCATCACTGAGAACCGTGACGTGCAGAACATCGACATTGAGACCCTTGTGGGCACAGTACGCAAACTCGGCGCTATCATTTAGGAATATTCTCGTGGCATTTAACTCATTGATAACGAATTAAAAGAACAATGTCCTGGTGCCGGATTCCGCACCAGGACATCGCTTTATTTGTTGATAACCAACTAATTACCCGCCACTGTCTCATTATCAGTCTGTGGCGGGTAAAGTGTTTATCCTCAGTTAGATAGAGTATTGACTTTGGCTGTTATCTACCAAAGACAATACGGTAAGACTTTGGCAATCAGGTACTACGACTCCACGGCTTTTGCGAGGCGGCCGGCGAGATCGATGAAGGCTTGGCCGTCAGGGCGTGTGGAGAGGGCGGCGGGTTCACCGGAGTCTCCGCCTTCACGTATGCTCTGGACAATCGGAATCTGACCGAGGAGCGGAATTCCGTACTTGTCGGCCATCTCCTTGCCGCCATTCTTTCCGAATATGTAGTACTTGTTCTCCGGAAGTTCCTCTGGTGTGAACCAGGCCATATTCTCCACGAGGCCGAAGATCTTGCGGTCTATGTTCTTGTTACGGAACATGTTCACGCCTTTCTCAACATCCGAGAGGGCTACCGGTTGAGGGGTCGTGACGATCAGCGCGCCCTCCATCGGGATGTCGTTGACGAGGGAGATGTGGATGTCACCTGTTCCGGGAGGCATGTCGATGAGCAGGAAGTCCAGAATGCTCCAACGTACTTGCAGGATCATCTGTTTCAACGCGTTGCAGGCCATCGGACCTCTCCAGATAAGGGCCTGGCCCGGTTCGGCGAAATAGCCGATGGACATCCATTTCACACCGTATTTCTCGATCGGGTAGATGACCTCCTTGCCCTCGGCGATCTGCTCGGCCTCAGGGACGGCGCCTTCCGTGCCGGTCATCAGCGGAACCGATGGGCCATAGACATCGGCGTCGGCGAGTCCGACCTTGTAGCCGAGACGGGCAAGTGCCACGGCCAGGTTGACCGCCACCGTGGACTTTCCGACTCCGCCTTTGCCGGATGCGATGCCGATGATGTGGCGGACATTGTTGATCTCCTCAAGTCCGAGATCAAGTCCGGCTTTCTTCTTGGGAGCCTCCTCCTTGACAACCGTTCTGACCTCTACCTCAGTGCCTTGCGGGGCGTTGCGGATGATTGTCGCGCGGGTGCTTCCGACAAGATATTCAGTGAGAGGGTCACGTCTTTTCGGGAAGGCGAGGGTGACTGTCACCTTGTTGCCATCGATGGAGACGGAATGAACCATCCCGAGTTCTATGATGCTTTTGCTTCCTTGGGCGGGGTGGACCACCTCGGTCAGCATATTCAAGATTTCCTGTTCAGTCATATTCGTTATTTCACTATGTTCATTTCCTTGGTGAGGTAGCCGGCGCCGCCGAACTTGTCCACGAGGAAGAGGACGTAGCGGATGTCCACGCAGATGCACCTCTGGAGGTCTGGCTCGAACATCACGTCGCTTGACATTGACTCCCAGTTGCCGTCGAAGGCCAGTCCGATGAGCTCGCCGTTGGCGTTGAGGACAGGGCTGCCGGAGTTGCCGCCGGTGATGTCGTTGGTGGTGAGGAAACAGCAAGGGAGGTTGCCGTCGGCCATAGCGTACTGTCCGTAGTTTCTCTTGACATAGAGCTGCTTGAGTTTCTCAGGAACGATGAACTCATAGTTGTCCGGATCCTCTTTCTCCATCACACCGTAGATTGTGGAGTAGTACCTGTAGTTGAGAGCGTCTTTCGGGGAATATGACTTCACGGTTCCGTAGGTGAGCCTCATCGTGAAGTTCGCGTCCGGGTACATTGCCTTGCCCTTGCTCCATTCCATCAGACCGGCGGTGTAGGCCTTGGATGCGGCCTTGATGTTGTCTTTTGCCTCCTGACTCTGCTCTCCGCGCAGTTTGACAAAGACATTCACGATGGAAGAGGACAGCTTGTTGACCGGATCGTGTCTGATGGCGGCGATGCCGTCCTTGCCGATGGCTTCAGCGGCCTTTTCGTAGGATGTCAAAACAGTGGTTCTGAACAACTCATCGACGTACTTGTCAATGTCCAGAGTCGCGAAATCCTCTCCAAGATCCGGATAATTCTCCGGCCTTGCCTTCTCTCTGTAGAATTTAAGCAGGGCGGCGGTCTCTTCCTTGTCCAGAGGCGCGTAGTAGTCCTCATAGACAGCCTTCATCGCCTCAAGGCCTTTCGCAGTGGCTGCCGCGGTGTCGGAACCGGCCTTCAGGCTGTTGTGCCAAGCGCCGTTGAACGCGCTGGTGAAATTCATGAGCTCAAGTCTGAAAACAGTCTCGCTCAAGAGCTTGACATCGAAATCCACCTGCTCATTGGTCTTGATTCCGGCGGCGATGTCAGCGATCGCGGTTCCGTAAAGCTCCGAGCGCTTCTTGTTCTTATCGACCCATTTCTGGAAACGGGCCTCTTTGTCGTGCTCTTTCTCGATGATATTCAAGTCCTTGAACGCCTTCTTCTCACCGATCCACTTCTTCCAGCCGTTCGCCGAGCTCGCATATTTGTTGGCATATTTCAGCCTGATCGAAGGATCCTTCTCCATCCATTTCCACATAATGTCCTGTCGGAGGGTCCTGGCCTCGATGGCTATGTCGTTCAGTGCCATCATATGGTTCAACTGCGCTTCGGTCTGGTATCTCTGCGTGCGGCCAGGGTAGCCCATAATCATCGTGTAATCTCCCTCGTTGATGCCTTTCAAGGAAATCTTCAGAGACTGTTTCGGAGTGTAAGGAACATTGTCCTCTGAATATTCAGCAGGCTCGTTGTCCTTGCCGGCATATACCCTGAACATCGAGAAGTCTCCCGTGTGGCGCGGCCACATCCAGTTGTCGGTCTCGCCGCCGAACTTTCCGATCGATGCCGGAGGGGCACCCACGAAACGGATGTCCTTGAATATCTTATAGACAATGATGTAGTGCACGTTGTTATTATAGAAGGAGGTGAGCTCCACGTCGCACCCAGGATTCTGCTCCTCTGAGGCTTTGACAAGGGCTTCGGAAACAGCCCTTCTCTCTTCATCGCTCTTCGCTCCTTCGATCGCGTCGGTGACATCGCTCATGTTCACAAGGAACGTTACCGAAAGTCCTGGAACGGGGATTTCCTCGTTGCTGTTCATCGCCCAGAATCCATCCTCAAGGTAGTTGTGCTCGTCAGAGGAAAGCTGCTGGATGCTGCTGTAGCCACAGTGATGGTTGGTCACCAGCAGTCCTTTGTCGGAGATCATCTCACCGGTGCAGCCTCCGCCGAAGATGACGATAGCGTCCTTGAGCGAAGAATGGTTGACACTGTAGATCTGGTCAGGGGTGAGCCTGCAACCGAGATCCTTCATCGCGTCCGCATTGAGTTTCTGGAGGAGCGGAAGCATCCACATCCCCTCGTCTGCCATCGCGCTGAATCCGACCATAAGGGCGGCCGCGAAGGAACAAATCAATTTTCTCATATCAAATACTTTTAAATATGTCTGTGTCCGTAATCAAAAAAGATTACCGGTTATATTTACTAAAGTAGCTATTTCCAATGAAAATAACCAACAAAAGTAGCCATTTCCTGCTTAAACTCAAATTTCTGGTTATATTTGCCGTTTCCGGCAGGCTGGAGGGAGGTTGACCCAAGGTCGCTGAGCCTGTCGAAGCGCCGGTCGTTTCGACAGGCTCAGCGACCAAAAGGAATTGTCCGCCGGCAAGGTTTGAATTTATGAATATAAAGAAAGAGATACATCTGCTGCCGTTTATGGAGGCGGGGCGCATCGAGGCCGGCTGTGACGAGGCCGGGCGCGGTCCGTTGGCTGGCCCTGTCTATGCCGCGGCCGTGATACTTCCGGCGGATTTCCACCACCCGTTGCTGAACGATTCCAAGAAGATGAGCGAGAAATCCAGGGATATCCTGAGGCCGATCGTTGAGCGTGAGGCGATCGCTTGGGCGGTCGAGGCTGTCAGCGCTGAGGAAATAGATGAATTGAATATTCTTTGGGCATCCGTTACCGGAATGCAGCGCGCGGTCAGGAGGCTTGACCCTAAACCGGACTTCCTGCTGATCGACGGCAACCGTTTCAGACCTTTCGATGAATATGGCTTCGGCACCTACAGCACTGTGGTTCACGGTGATGCTACATATTCATCAATCGCGGCGGCGTCTGTGCTCGCGAAGACTTGGAGGGACGAGAAGATGCGCCAGCTGGCCAAGGAATATCCTGAATATGGCTGGGACAGGAATATGGGCTATCCGACCAAGGAGCACATCGAGGCCATCAAAAAATTCGGGTTGACACCGTGGCACCGTAAGTCGTTCCACCCCAAGGAACTTGAACCGACATTATTCACCGGTCTTTAGTCCGAGTTCCTTCTCGTAGCGGAGGATGAGCTTGCGGTTCATGCTGATGATTTCGTCCTTGTCTTGGAGCCTTTCGTTAAGGCGTTCGATGTCAGCTTTCAGCGAGGCTATTGTCTTTATGTAGCCATCCTCAAGATCCCTCATCTTTCTGTCATAGTTCTCCTTGATGTCATTTATCCTTTCTGTCGCCGAACTTATCGGTTCGAAACCATTCACCAGTTCAGCCACGGAAGTCCCGGTCTTCTCGGCGAATTTTCCCACATGCTCGTTCAGGATTCTGGTCTTGCCTTTCTCAAGCTTCCGGTAGGCGTTCAGGGAGATTTCAAGACGACGTGCCATCTCGGTCTGTGAAAGGCCGAGTTCGTTCCTTTTCTTTTCAAGATTGTTCTTTATCGTTGCGTCGTCCATTTGAGTGAATCTTCAAAAGCGTTACACAAACGCAAAAATATCCAAAAGAAGATTCTTCGGTTTGTAATCATAGGTTGCAAAATGTAGCCAATGGTTATAAAAAACATATAAAAATGATAAAAAACAGAAAATATTCAGTTGTTACCCCCGCTTGTCAGCAACCTGAGGTTGTTTTTTCAAGAGGAAGTGCTGTCCTTTGCGAAAACACTTTTTATTATGGACAGGACAGAGAATGACTATTCCGCCTTCGAGAAGGCGATGGATGAGCAGAGGCTTTACAGGCAAATTCCGGATTTCACGGGAATATGCTTGCGGATAGGAGCGGATCCGGCCGCGTTGGACGCCGTGATTTATGATGAATTGGGTTATCGGGGGCAGGATCTGGTCGATTTTTATCGCCGCTGCGAGAATATTCATTAAGAAAGATTGTGGAATAGTGTTGTTATTGGGACATTTTTTTATTAGATTTGCCTTTCGGCGAACTTATGAGGCGCTTACAAAGGTAAATCGATTTTTATCAAGTTGTTCCCCGTAATGCAATTTTGCCAACAATGATTTCATAATTAATAACTTATAGTAATGAAGGAATATTCTACTAAAGACATCCGTAATGTGGTTCTGATTGGTAGCGCCAAGTCAGGTAAGACCACATTATCTGAAGCCATGCTCTTCGAGGGCAAGGTGATCGCCAGAAGAGGCACGGTCGAGGACAAGAACACTGTTTCCGACAATGAGGAAATCGAGAAAATCAACCAGAGATCGATCTTCGCCACTCCGCTTTACGCAGAGTTCATGAACACGAAGTTCAACGTGATCGACGCTCCGGGTTCCGATGACTTCATCGGAGGCGCTGTGTCAGCCTTCAAGGTCTGCGAGAACGGTATTCTTGTCATCAACGCACAGCAGGGCGTCGAGGTGGGCACAGACATCTTCGCTCGTTACGCCGATAAGTACAAGCTGCCTCTCATCGTGGCTGTCAACCAGCTTGACTCCGAGAAAGCCGACTGGGAGAAGACCATCGCCGAGATGAAGGAGACTTTTGGCCACAAGCCGATCATCGTCCAGTTCCCTGTCAACCCAGGCCCTTCATTTGACGGCTTCATAGATGTCCTCAAGATGAAATACTATCATTTCAAGGACGATAACGGAACCCGTGAGGATCTTGACATCCCTGCGAACCTTATGGACGAGGCCGAGACTCTCCGTCAGGAGCTCATCGAGAAGGCAGCCGAGTTTGACGATACCCTTATGGAGAGATTCTTCGAGAACGGCTCGCTCACCGAGGACGAGATCCGCGAGGGTCTCGGAAAGGGAATCCGTCAGGGTGGCGTGCTTCCTATCTTCTGCCTCTCCGGCAAGAAGGACATCGGTGTGAAGAGGCTTATGGAGTTCACCATCAAGACCGCCATCTCCCCTGCGGAGACCAAGTTTGTCACCAAGGATGGCAACGAGGTTGAGTGCAACGCCGGAAACCCTACTTCCATATTCATCTACAAGACTGACGTCGAGCCGCATCTTGGAGAGGTTTCTTATTTCAAGGTTATGTCCGGTCATCTGACAGAGGGTATGGATCTTGAGAATGCGGAGACAGGAGACAAGGAAAGACTTTCCGCCATCTATGCCGTGGCCGGTGCCAAAAAGGAGAAGGTCTCCGGACTTCAGGCTGGTGAGATCGGTTGTACAGTGAAGCTGCGCGCAGGAAAGACCAACGTGACCCTTTCACAGCTCGGTTCCGGCATCGCCTACGAGCACATCGTATTCCCGGCGTCCAAGTACCGCTGCGCCATCAAGGCCGAGTCCCAGAACGACGAGACCAAACTCGGCGAGGCTCTCTCGAAGATTTCCGCCCAAGATCCTACGATCATCGTTGAATATTCAAAGGAACTCAAACAGACTATCCTCAGCGGCCAGGGCGAGCAGCACATCAATGTCTGCAAGTGGCGTCTGGAGAACGAGTTCGGTGTGAAGGTCGTTATGTTCGCTCCTAAGATTCCTTACCGTGAGACCATCACGAAGGTGGCTACGGCGACTTACCGTCACAAGAAGCAGTCCGGTGGAGCCGGTCAGTTCGGTGAGGTTTCCATCCTCATCTGCCCTATCGTTGAAGGCGTTCCGTTCACGAACAAGTTCAAGATTGACGGCAAGGATGTTGTCCTCAATGTCAAGACCAAGGAAGAGTTCGACCTCGAATGGGGCGGAAGGCTTGAGTTCTACAACTGCGTTGTCGGTGGAGCCATCGACGCGCGCTTCATGCCGGCCATCCTCAAGGGACTCAATGACAAGATGACCGAGGGCCCTCTCACCGGTTCTTATGCCCGTGACATCAGAGTCTTCGTCTATGACGGTAAGATGCACCCGGTTGACTCCAATGAAATCTCCTTCATCCTCGCCGCGCGCAACGCCTTCAAGGAGGCATTCCGCAACGCCGGTCCGAAGATCATGGAGCCTATCTACAATGTCGAGATCATGACACCTGCCGACTACATGGGAGCCTGCATGTCAGACCTTCAGAACAAGAGGGCGCTCATCGAGGGTATGAGCTCGGACAAAGGATTCTCAGTCCTCAAGGCCCGTGTTCCGCTCGCTGAGCTTTACCGCTACTCCACAACCTTGAGCTCGTTGACCTCCGGCGCCGCGACATTCACCATGGAGTTCGCTGACTACCAGCCTGTTCCTGCTGATGTCCAGACCAAGCTTCTTGCCGAGTACGCCGCTCAGGAGAAGGAAGAGGAGTAATATCAACAGACCTTTATGGTCGATGACAAAGAATATTCAGCCCTCCTCTCCGGTATCGCTGCCGGAGGGGAGGGTTGTTCATTCCTAAGTGATAAAAATTAGTTGCCTCAGATTTCTGAGGAAAGATTACCTGATTGAATATATTCATTTATGAAAAAGACATTCTTCTCCCTGATGGCGGCTCTGTTGCTGCTCTCATCCTGCGAGGTTCATCATTTTATGACCGACGCTTCCTATCGTGCCACGGTTGAGGCGGATCTGAATAAAAGGCTGCGGCCGGAGCGTCTGCAAGGCTTCTTTGCGGTCGATAAAGACAAGAAATGCCTTACGGAGTCCAACGGCTTTGTCAGCGACCTCTATCTGACGACAGAAGAGTTCGAGGCTTTGGAGTTTCTCTATGCCTATATGCCGCTCGCGGACGTTACGGATTACAGCACAGACTATTACCTTCAGAATATTCGTTCGTCCTTCGCCGCCCGAAAGGAGATGGGGTGGAATGTCCCGGAGAGGATATTCAGGCATTTCGTGCTGCCTGTCAGGGCGAACAATGAGAACCTCGACACTTCAAGGGTCGCCTTCTACCGTGAGTTGAAGCCACGCGTGGAGGGTATGAATATGAAGGATGCCATTCTGGAAGTGAATCATTGGTGTCACGAGAAACTGACCTACAAGCCATCCGACGCTCGTACCCTGTCCCCGCTTTCCTCGATGAGAAGTTCGTTGGGGCGTTGCGGTGAGGAGTCCACATTCGCTGTGGCGGCTCTTAGGGCTGTGGGAATCCCTGCCCGTCAGGTTTACACCCCTCGTTGGGCGCACACGGATGACAACCACGCCTGGGTTGAGGCTTGGGCTGACGGTGATTGGTACTTCCTTGGTGCCTGTGAGCCGGAGCCGGTCCTTAATCTGGGGTGGTTCAATTCTCCGGCCAGCCGTGGATTGCTGATGCACACAAGGGTTTTCGGAAACTATGACGGCCCGGAAGAGAAGGTTATGGTCGGGCCTAACTTCACGGAAATCAATCTGATTGACAATTACGCCAAGACCGACCGTGTTGATTTCACTGTAGTTGATGAGAATGGTTCCCCGGTTGACAGCGCCTTGGTTGATTTCAAGATCTACAACTATGCCGAGTTCTATCCTGCGCTTTCCAAATACACTGACGCTCAAGGGCGTACATTCCTGACCGCCGGGATGGGGGATATGATGGCCTGGGCCTCGAAGAACGGCAAGTATGGCTATTCCAAGGTCTCTTTCGGCAAGGACACAGAGGTTAAGATCACAATTTCGGACCAGCATTCATTTGATCCTCAGTCAATGATGATTGTCCCGCCGCCGGAGACCGCGAACATCCCTGAGGTTACTCCGGAGCAGCGTGCTGAGAACGACAGACGTTTCGCTCAGGAGGACAGCATCCGAAAGGCTTATATGGCTACATTCTTCGTCACGGACAGTTCGGAGAAAGGGAGGCTTCTGGCATTCTCTGCCGGCAACCACGAGGTGATCGAAAAGTTCTTGGAGGATCATCCGGACGCAAGGGCTTTGGAACTGCTTAAATCCTTGAGCAATAAGGATATGATAGATGTGACGAGGACTATTTTGGATGACAGTTACAATGCTTCGGACGCGATTCTCTGCCCAAGGGTCGAGAACGAGTTCCTCAGTCCTTACAAGTCGTTCTTTGCAGGTCTCTTCGGAACCGGACTGTCAAAGGAGGAGTTGTCTGTCCCTTCGAACCTGATCAGATGGGTGCAGGACAGCATCACTGTGCTGCGTGACCCTAAGGCCTGGAGCATTCCGATGTCTCCTATCGGCGTCTATCAGGCAAGAATGTCGGACGTGCGCTCCAGGAATATATTCTTTGTCGCTCTCGCCAGGACTCTCGGGATCGACGCCCGCAAGGATCCTGTGACCGGAAAGATTCAGTACAAGGCTGACGGCCAGTGGGTTGATGTGGATTTCGAGGCTTCCTCGCAGGTTGTGGCTCCTACCGGGACACTGGTCCTGAACTACGAGCCTACGGCTATCCTGGCGAATCCGGGCTACTATTCCCACTTCACTGTCAGCAAGATAGAGAATGGCCGCACGAAACTTCTGTCGTTTGATGAAGGTCAGGTTGATATGGGCGGAGGCGTCAGCTGGGCGAATATATTCAAGAAAGGAACTTCGCTCGATGTCGGTGATTATGTGCTTGTGAGCGGTAACCGTCTTTCCGACGGCAGTGTGCCTGTCACGATGCAGCAGTTCTCTGTCAAGGATGGCGAGACCACGACGCTTGATCTCCGCATCACCATTCCGGAGGACAAGTTGTCGGTGATCGGTTCGTTCGATGCGGAGACAAAGTACAAGGTGGAGCCTGATTCAGAACCTGTTTCGGTCCTCTCGACCACCGGCCGCGGCTTCTATGTGATAGGTTTCCTCACCCCTCGGCAGGAGCCGTCCGTCCACGCAATCAACGACATCATCGCCGCGAAGGCGAAACTGGAGTCCTGGAACCGTCCGATCCTGCTTCTGACCACCGCTGAAGGTCTCGGATGGCTCAAGGAATACTCCTCCTCGCTCCCGTCCAACGTCCATTTCGGCATAATCCCTGACGGACTCGACCTGAAAGACCGCCGGATGCCGTACTTCCTTCTCGCCGACACTTTCAACCGTGTCTTCTTCACAACCGAGGGCTACACCATCGGTCTTGGCGACCAGCTCGTCACCGCGATCGCGAAGTTATAGCCCATATAATAAAACAATTGAATGGCTGTGGAGGCTAAATTGTTGTAAACGAATATATTGAAGCACCCTGCTCCTTCGGGTGGGAGTAGGGTTATTTTATTGATTGCAGGTCAAGCATTTGACCTCCACTGCCAACAGCTGCCCCCCTGCTGTTGCTGAGCCTTAATCTTCCGGTCGATGATCCTACGGTCACAAAGTCTGTGGTTGCTGAGCCTGTCGAAGCATCGAAGCGACCATAAATGTCAGTATTGTTTTTGCTATAGTTAATTGCTAATTTTGCTAGGTTTAATCGCGGAATCATGAAAAGAATAATTATCGCTCTGATAAGCCTGGCGTTATCTGTCAGCATCTATGCACAAGAGATCACCGGAAAATGGAGTCAGACCCACCAAGGTTCCGAGAATGGCTCGGAGATGATGACATCCGAGACGCTATCTTTTATGAAAAACAGCACCTTTGAGGATGTGGTGACTCTGGAAATGAAGTATGTCGATGACAAGAACGCCCAGGCTCCGCTTATACTTAAAGTCAGGATCTCGTGCGGTGGCACATGGTCTCTTACCGATAAAACCCTGTCTCAGACTTATGACGCGAAATCCGTCAAGACCGAGATTCTGGAGCAACCGGACGGCTTCCCGAAATTCTTCCTGAATGTCCTCAGCAAAAGTGTTGTCTCGGAATTCAAGAAACACTCAAATAAACCGATACGCTACGATGTGGTCTCATTGACGTCTGATAAGCTACAGCTTCTGGAGGTCGGAGCCAAAGACTCCGAGACAGAGACGTACACCCGCGCGAAGTGAAATATCTTTGTGGAGGGCAACTATTTGTAAATGAATATATTGATAAATCCTGCTCCTCTCATTTGAGGAGCAGGATTATTTAAGTAGTTGCCAGTCAGGTATTTATTTTCCACGAACTGTTGCTGGGTGCAGGCTCTGTGGTTGCTGAGTTTGTCGAAGCATCGAAGCTTTACGCCCCTATGATCCATTTGCTGCCCGGAAGCCTGGAGATGAGTTCTGAGGTCAGGGCGCAGCAGACGAATGTGCAGACCGCGATGAACGGAATAGCCGCCGCTGTGTGCAGTTGGAGAGTCTGGATGGACACCACTGACCATAGGTGCAGCCAGAAGATATGCATCAGGTACATCCCGTAGCTCAGTTTTGAAAGACGGGTGATGATCCTCGGTGCCTCCGTACGCTTTATGCAGGAGAACATCAGGAACGTTCCGGCTGTGAGGCAGGCCACGTTGATCGTGCAGAAATTCCAGCCGATTTCGAGCACCGGAGTGCTTATGACAATTCCCGGAGTGGCCTGTACATAGAACGAAAGGATTGTGACGATCGCCCCGACGGTCATAAGCACAGCTCCGACAATCATCTTCTTACGTGTGCTCCAGTCAAGGTGTACACGGATGTAATGCGCCATCACGAGGTAGCCAAGGAAGCATGCGAACACCCGCACATAATCCAGGAATACTATCCTTTTGCTTTCGTTCATCTATCTTCTTTTTTAGAAATATTCAATGTCATCATGTGATTCTCCAACCGGAGCCCCGCAAAGATAGAAAAAAACGTGTTTCGTGCGCAAATAAAGGTGTCCCATGCACAAAGAAGATATTTTAAAGTCTAGTGCGTAGTACGTGGGAATTTGCGTCCGAAAAATTCGTATCTTTAAACTTTTGTTGATAAATGCTAAGTAAGCGTTAAAAAATAAGTTGAACTAAATTTTGTGTTAGATTTATGAGGATAGATTTCTTTTGGAAGAAGGAGTGTGCCGGTGGCACATGACTGATGAGAAAAGAAATATAGACCATAAAGATATACAAAATGTTTAAGTTATTTTTTAATGATTACTAAGTACGCGGCAGAAAATTAGGAAAATAATTATGGCAGATATAACTCAAAATACCAACGATATCCCCGAGTTGCAATCGCCTTTCGAGCAGCTGCGGGAGGTGGATGCCGATGGGAGAGAATGGTGGAACTCACGTAAGTTGGCACGGGTGATGGGGTATGGCAAGTACTGGAACTTCGAGCGTGTCATTGCCAAGGCGCAGGCTTGGTCTTCGCGGAAGGGTTACCATCTGGGAGAGCATTTCGTGGAGATTACCGAGATGGCGGAACTGGGCAGTGGGGCGGTCAGAGAGGTGACAAGCATTCGGCTTTCTCGTGCCGCTTGTATGGCTGTGGTGATGAACGCCGACCAGAAGAAGGAGATGGTGAAGGTGGCGCGGCAGTATTTCAGCTCGACGATGACTCCTGATGTGGCGGTGAGGAGTATGGAGTCATCCGTGCTTATGTACAAGGGAGGACGAGGCAAAGTACAAGTGCTGGTCATCTTCGACACAAATACTTTCTGGCTCTCACAGCAGAGGATGGCGGAATTGTTTGGGGTGACTGTTCCAACAATCAACTACCATCTTGACCAGATAAACCAAAGCGGAGAGATCCATTTGTCCGACGCGATTAGAAAAATTCGAATACCTTCGGACAAATGGTCTGGAGAGGTGATGATGTACAACCTTGACGTGGTGATTGCGGTTGGCTATCGGGTGAACAGCTACGAGGCGACACAGTTTCGAATCTGGGCTACGAGTGTGCTGAAAGAATATCTCACGAAGGGCTTTGTACTGGATGATGAACGACTGAAGGGGAAGGATGTCTTTGGAGCGGACTACTTTGATGACTTGCTTGACCGCATACGAGAGATTCGCCTCAGCGAACGTCGTTACTATCAGAAGATAACAGACATCTATAGTGAATGTAGTTCCGATTACGACAGGGATTCTGAAGAGACACGTCTGTTCTTCAAGATGGTGCAGAATATGATGCACCATGCTGTCACTAAGCAGACTGCGGCAGAGATTATCTATGATCGTGCCGATGCGGAACGCCCTCATATGGGCTTGACTACTTGGAAGAATGCTCCCGATGGCAGAGTCGTCAAGTCGGATGTGACTGTGGCCAAGAACTACCTGAGTGAAAAGGAAGTTGATTCCTTGAACAGACTGAGCAATGCTTTCATTGACATCGCGGAACAAAGGACCGAGGATCATATCCTGATGACTATGGCGGACTGGTCTGACCTTTTACAGAAGTATATGAACCTTAACGACCGCCCTATACTTCCCGATGCCGGCAGGGTGACACACGAGCAGGCAGTAGAGAAGGCTCTTACTGAATATGATAAGTTCCGGGTCATTCAAGACCGTGAAATTATGTCCGATTTTGACCGTCAGATTGAGTTGCTGTTCGGTGACAAGAAATAGAAACGGCACGTGGGAATTTACGCACGAAAAATTCGTATCTTTGGACTTTATTCGTTTCGGGCGGATGCCTGGTAACGGATGTTGAGAGAAAGACGGTCAGATGAGAGGTTTTTTCAGATGCATATTCATTGGCATGGCGCTGCTTGCGGGGTGCGGACTCCGTGGGTGGGGCGCCACGCCGGAGTTTGTCGATTCGCTGCGGACGGAACTGGGGCGTAGGAATATTCCGGAGCGGATCCTTTTCCTGCCTTTGGCGCTTGCGGACCAGCGGACGGACGATGGGCGTGAAGGAATATGGTCGCTCACGGCGCTGGACGCGATCCGTGGGGAGACGCGGCTGTCTTCTTCTGAAGCGGCCGGGACATGCGCCGCCGTGCCGTTCCCGGCTTCTGACACCTTGGACATCCGGTTTGACGACAGGGTCTCCACAGAAATCGCCCTCGACCGCCTTCAGGAACTGTTCACTGAATATGATGACTGGAACTCGGCGATGGTGGCTTTCGCCACAAGCCCTACTGCTTTGGCGGCGATGGACTCCATCTCGCTGGCCGAGGCTCCTATCCTGAGGAGTCTGCGCCGGGCTGAGGAGGAATATTCAGAAAACATTCCCGCCGCCTACGAGCGGATCGGATCGCTTGCCGCGCGGAGAAGGGATGAGTTCGTGAAACGCCAAAAGGAGCAGGCGGAGCTTCAGAAGGCGCGTCTGGATTCGCTTCGCAGGAAGCAGGCGGCTAACACCGACAGGATCTCCTACACGATCAGGCGTGGGGACACTTTGGGAGGCATCGCCGCCAGGTACCGGGTCAAGGTCTCTGACCTGAAGAGATGGAACAACCTAAGGAGCGATATGATTCGAGAGGGACGTAAACTGGTGATTTACAGATAGTCATTATGAAGCAATATAAGGTACTTTTGTTTTTTCTTTCCGTTTTCCTGATCCTTTCCGCGATCTGGTTCGTCTATCCGTCCAAAGGCGTTCAGGTTGGAGATTTGAAGTTGAGGTTCCCGTCCTACCAGGGCTATCTTGCCGACCTTCAGGACAGTACGGAGGACGTGAATGTGGATTCCGTGCTTCTGGCCGTGCAGAAAAGCTACGAGATGGTCGAAGGCTCGACAGATACCCTTCGCTACTACTATGACTACATCACCTCTAATCCAAACCGCATCTGCCTGCCGGAGGATGACTACACGTTCTTCGACTCGCTGTTCGTGGAGATGGCCGCGGCGGCAGATTCCGGCCGCACCGTCAGGATTCTGCACTATGGTGATTCCCAATTGGAAATGGACAGGATCTCGGCTGTGCTGAGACAGGAGCTTCAGGAACGCTTCGGGGGATCCGGGCCGGGAATGGTGCCGATGATCCAACGGATTCCGACCGTCTCTCTCTCGCAGAACGCTTCCGGAAGCCTCACGCGCTACGCCATGGTGGGGGACTCGCTGACAAGGAAGGCCTCGCACAAGCGCTACGGGCCTCTGACACAGTTCACTGACGTTTCCGGCAACGGAACGTTCACTTTCACAAGAACCAAGAACAGATATTCCCAAGAGTTGGTCAAGTCGATCTCAAAGGTTTCCGTGCTTCTGGGGCAGAATTCCGCAGGCTTTGAGATGGCCCTGAAATGCGACACGTTGCCGGTAAGGAAGACCGTCATAGATTCGGCCAAGGCTGAAGTCTCGATGGTCACTTGGGAATTACCTTGCGATGTGGAGAAAGGCACGATCAGCTTTTCCGGCAACGCTGAGATCTATGGAATAATGCTGGACGGAAAAGGAGGCGTGACCGTTGACAATGTCGCCTTGCGTGGATGCGCCGGATTCATATTCTCGTCCATCAACCGTCAGGTGATGAAAGAGAGTTTCGCGAAGACGGACACTCGGCTGATAATCTTACAGTTCGGCGGAAACGCGATGCCTGGAATGGCCTCGAAGAAAGCCATTTCCTCTTACGTGAGGAAGATCGTGATGCAGTTCGACTACTTCAAGGAGGTCGCTCCGCAGGCCCGGCTGATGTTCATCGGCCCGGCGGACATGTGCAAGAGCGTGGACGGGAATCTGATAACCTGGCCGCTTTTGCCGCAACTTAATGATTCCTTGAAGGTTAACTGTCTGAAGAACGGTGTGGCCTACTGGGACACATTCAACGTGATGGGAGGCCCGGGCTCGATGAGGAAATGGGTGAGCCACAATCCCGCTCTGGCCGGCCCCGATCATATTCATTTCACACACAAAGGAGCGCTTGAGATCGGAAACGTGCTGGCCAAGTCCTTCATCCTTTACCACGACTTCTACAAGCTCCGCCAGGAGCTTACGGACGAGGCTGTAGGAATGTATCTGCGCGACCTGCGGGATAGTCTCAATCCTCGACCAGCTGAGCCTGACACCTTGACAAAGACTGAGTTATGAGACGAATCCTGACATATTCATTGCTTTTGATGCTGCTTCCGGCGACCCTTTGGGGGCAGTCGCTTCGGAAAGCGGTTCCTGAATATGATTTCGCTCGTTTCGAGAAGAATAAGATTGAGTTCCATGGGGACAGCTCGGCTTTTGAGCGTCTTTTTCTCAAGATGGATTCCGTGCTTTTTCTTGGGAAAGGTAATCTGAGAATCATGCACATAGGAGGTTCCCACGTGCAGGCCGGTACATTGACAAGGCAGTTGAGGAATGATTTTCTGTCCCTGAGGCCGGCTCTTGATGGCGGCAGGGGGATGGTCTTTCCTTTCTCGGCGGCCCACACCAACAATCCGAGCAGTTTCACCACGAGTTATGAGGGTTCTTGGAAGGTGACGAAGAACGTCCAGAGGGAACCGGACCGCCGTCTCGGCCTTACCGGTATCGCCCTCAGCGCGTCTGACGACAAAGCCTCCGTGATGATCACCACGGTGGCCAGAGATCCAAGGCCGCAGGATCCCGCATTCCGCTTCGATGAGGTGAGGGTCCTTGGATATTCATCAGAAGGTGAGCGGGTTCCTGTGGTGGTGCTTGCCAAGGGGGACACTCTTTCCGGCTGTTACGTCGAGGATTCCACCTGGTCTTTCGCCCTGCCGGCTCTGACCGACTCGGTGCGGGTGGCGACCAAGGGGAAAGGTGAGTTCACTTTGACAGGAATATTCCTGGACAATCCTTTCCCCGGGTTTACCGTGACGGGGATCGGGGTGAACGGCGCGTCGCTCGGGTCATATGCGAAATGCCCTGATCTGTTGAATGATCTGAGTCTGGTCAACCCTGACCTTGTGATTTTCGCTGTCGGTATCAATGACGCGACCGCCGCTAATTTTTCCGTGGATGAGTTTGTCGGGCGCTATAAGGCGCTTGTCTCGCAGGTTCGTTCGGTCAATCCGGACTGCGCCCTGCTGTTTGTCTCCAACAACGACTGTTTCAGAAGGATACGCCGCAAGGGCTATGTTGTGAACACTAACGGTCAGCTTGCGGAGCAGGCATTCCTTAGGCTTGGGAAAGAATGTGACGCCGGTGTCTGGAACCTGTTCGACATCATGGGCGGACTCGGGTCGATGCGGAAATGGGAGGAGGCCGGTCTCGCCAAACGGGACAAGATCCATTTCACGGAAGCTGGCTATGAACTGGTGGGTGACCTGCTTTTCAACGCGTTGATGGACAAGTATGTGGAATATTTAAAGGAAGGCCGATGATGGGATTTCTGAACGTAGCCGCTGATTTTTTCAAAAACCTGTTCTCCTTCGACCAGGCTCATCCGCTGTTGTTCACCCAGTTCTATTTCTGGGCGTTCTTCGCCATAGTGCTGGCCTTCCTTTGCGTGTTCAGGAACAAGGTGCTGCTGCGCAACGCCTTCCTGTTCTTCGTCAGCCTTTTCTTCTACTACAAGACGAGCGGACTGTTCCTGATTCTGTTCAGCTTTGTGATTGTCTACAACTATCTTGCGGGATTCGTTCTGTCAGGTGTAAGGAGGGATTTCTGGCGTAAGGCTATTGTGACACTGAGTGTGGTCGTGGACTTGTCGCTGCTGTGCTACTATAAGTACGCCTACTTCGTGACTGATGTGGTGAACAACCTTTTCGGGACGGAATTCGTTGTGAAAGACTGGTTTGCGGTCGTAGGAAACCAGCTTGCCGGCTCGCAGGCGTTCAGCGTCGACTCCATCTTCCTGCCGGTCGGCATCTCGTTCTTCATCTTCCAGGCCATCAGCTATGTGGTCGATGTTTCACGCAGGACAATCGGCCCGATCAAGAACTTCTGGGATTTCGGCTTCTACTTGAGTTTCTTTCCTCAGCTTGTGGCCGGCCCGATCGTGCGCGCCAAAGAGTTTTTCCCTCAGCTTCACAAACCGTTCTTCCTTGGCCGCAGACAGTTCGGAATCGCGGTTTTCTGGATTCTGAACGGACTAGCCAAGAAGTTGATTCTGAGCGACTATCTGGCTGTGAATTTCTGTGACAGGGTCTTCGAGAACCCTTTGCTTTACACCGGTTTCGAGAACCTTACGGCTCTCTTCGGCTACTCGCTTCAGGTCTATGCCGACTTCTCCGGCTACACTGACATCGCCACCGGTGTCGCGATGCTGATGGGTTTCTATCTGCCGAAGAACTTCAATTCTCCGTACAAGGCCCGCAACGCCGGAGAGTTCTGGAAGCGGTGGCATATTTCCCTTTCCAAATGGCTTCAGGACTATCTTTACATCCCGCTTGGAGGCAACCGCAATGGCACATTCGGCTCGTATGCGATCATCCTCGGAATCGCCTTCCTGGCCTCGGCTTTGGCCAAGAACTGGTGGGTTTTCGGAGTTGTTCTGGTCATTGCGGCAGTGCTGGCACTTCTGATCACTTTCTGCCAGAAATACCGCAAGGAACTCATCTCGGACATCAACAGGATGGACACGATGCTCCTTGGTGGTCTGTGGCACGGCGCCAGCTGGAACTTCATGATCTGGGGCGGTCTGAACGGCCTAGGAATGCTGATCTACAGGTTCTGGAAGAGCTGCAATGTCTATGTCAGGACGCTCGTCATAGGTCTCGTATGCCTGGCCTTTTATATTCTTAAAATCACTGTGCCGGCTTCGGTGTTCAATATGTTCTTCGTCTGGACGTTGATCATATTCATAGGCGCGGCCGTGCGGATGCTCTATCATCTTTGTCGCTTCAAGGCCGCTTTCTCGTGGCTTGAGACAGGTTGGGCGGTCGCTATGACGTTCATATTCATTACTTTTACCCGCCTTTTCTTCCGAAGCGGCTCCAACCTGAACCCTGCCGAGGCGAATGAGAAAGCGTGGAGTACGGCAAAGAATATGGTCGAGCGCATCGGCGGCGACTGGGACTTGTCCCTGATCCCGCAAATGGCTCAGCAGCACATAGGTGTGATCCTCGTCTTCGTCTTCGGAATGGTCATCCATTGGCTCCCCGAGAACTTCAAGCGCCGCTACCGTCTCTGGTTTGCCTCGATGCCTCTCCCTCTGATGATCCTCGTCTGCGTCCTCGCCGTCTTCATCATCTGCCAGTTCATCACCGCCGACCTCCAGTCGTTCATCTACTTCCAGTTCTGATGATGAGGATTGCGTGTGGCACTTAACCAGTTGAAAATGAGGAATAAGACCGATCATCTGGTGCCGTTTTGGAGTACCACGTAATCCATTTTTTCCCTTGATAATCAGCATTTTGGGTGCCACGAACATTTGTAGACCAGACCATCTCTAAAAGGACTGCGAATATTGCCGCTAAAACTCCGTCCCGTCGGAGCCGTAAACCTTTCCCGATTACAAAACGCGTTCACGTTAATGGGAGAACGCACGTATTTAATGAAAAGGGTTGAGGCTTCCCGACTACAAAATGCGTTCACGTTAATGTGCCACAGAAGTGGGTGAGGACACGATATGGCTGAAAAAGTCTAAGCTTAGAGCAATAGTTTTTCAGCCGATGTGCTGCTGGAGTGGGCTTCAGTGGCACATCGGCTGAAGGTGTTTTGTAAGAAAGAGGGTGCCCGCCGTGATTGTCGGTTGAAATCCAATCTTTAAAAGTGGTTATGTACAATTCTGAAAAAGAACACACTGCGGGCCTATATTGTAGGCTGGAGCCTGCACAACTCACTCGATACGTCAAATTGCATAGAGGTACTCAAAAAAGCCTTTTCAAGGCATGGAGTACCGGAAATAATCAATTCCGATCAGGGCTGCCAGTTTACGGGCAAGGAATGGGCTGACCCCTGCTCTCGGCACTCTGAAATGAAGGTCAGCATGGACGGCCGCGGCCGTGCTAAAGGCAATATCTGGATAGAAAGATTTTGGAAAACGATAAAATACGAGTATATTTACATCCAGCCGGAGGAAAACGGCGCGGTTCTGTTCTTTGGAATCAAGAGATTTATTGACAACTACAACTACCACCGTCGTCACCAAGATCAACCGTACAGTACCAAGCAAGCTCTACATTCGTCAGGCAGCTTGGTCTTAACTAAGAACAACAATGTACCTGTTTAAATAACGATAGTATTGTAAGATTGACTTTGAAGCAGCAGGATATAAACAACGTTTTTTGGAACTGTTTAATGTTTATATAAAACAAGTAGTATTAGATAATCCGGAACTTCTAAGAAAATCAGGATGGAGGTATTAGTTATGAACTATTATTGGATATCAACAAATAACGACAAAGTCTCAACGGTTGCCTATGCTCCTAAGGGGACACCAGTTTCACATTATCTAATTGAGGAGATGAGAAATAGAGATGATGTTCCGTTCTCATTAGAACTACGGGATGTTTTTGTAACCTCTAAACTCATAGTAGGAGAGGTTAGTGATGTCTTTTATGATTATCAGCCTAATAGCTTGGCCTGGCCAGTAATGTCAGAAAAGATGAAGTCAATAATTGCATCACATTTGACTGGCTCAGAATATATAGAATGGAAGAGCATCACTATCAATGGGAAAGACATCTCCCAAAAGTATTATATTCCGATGTTTACAAGAAAACTGGACATTTTGAATGTCAGTGAGAGTGTCTATGTGCCAGTATCGGGAATTGTCTTGAAGCCGTGTTTTGACAAGGAAAAGATAAAGAATCTATCTGTTATTCATAGTCCTAATCGTTTCTGGCAGATCACGACTCAAATCTATGTAAATGAGGAGATTAAAAGAGACTTGATTGACTCAGGAATAGAAGAACTCTGTTTTAGTAGAGTAAAAGTGAAATAGGATGTATTTTACTGAGAAAAAGGTAATTATATAATAAAATTCTGATGAAAGAATACTATGAATGAGATAATATTGACTGAAAAGGAATATGAATTCTTGCAACACTTTCTAGTAAAAAATAATTTCCCGATTGAGATATTTAAAGCAGGAGTGCCACCAAGACTGGTTTGAATGCGAGATATACACATAACCAAATGATAAATTATCCACAGATTATGAATCAGCATCCGTCGGTGGTTTTTCATGGGGGTAAAGCGGAAATGATGATGTCAACAACAGGATATTCTGTCGGTACGCAAGTAACAAATTACAATTTTATAATCTTTCATTATTATTTTTAATATTATGAAACCAAAAGGAAATAGCATTAAAGAAAACATTGATGCAATGTGCAAAAGTCTTGGGTTTAAAAAAGATAGAAAATCCGGACATTATATGAGAGAAGTAACTCCAGGATTGGAGGATTCCATCCATTTTTTCTTTAAACCTTATTCAGGCAAGGCTGTGTCTGTTAGCTTTATTGTGGGGATTTACTTGAAAGAACTTGTAGATTTGATTGATGAATTATATGAAAAGACTGATGGCTACAAGAGTCTGCTTTGGCTATGGTGTGGAGACCTTTTGCCTGAACCAAAAGTGATTCAATGGATGTATTATACTGAAAATGGAGATCCCAAACAATTGTGTGACGAGATAAGACAATTTATAGTTGACTATGCAGAGCCTTTCTTTGTGCGTAATCACGATTGGAAAGATATTTCGGATTCTATCCTTAAGAGAAAATATGCAAATGCGGAAGGGGCTCCTGTCGCAGTGGCTATGTATTACCGTGGCGAGCAGGAACGTGGTATAGACTATTGGGAAGGTATCCTAAAGGGTCGCGATCATAGGAACGAGAAGGACGAACTCTTTCTTAAAAAATATAGGTGCCTTCCTCCTTATGATGGTGACATATATAGACGATATTCAGTAGAGGCTATTGAAGGTACTAGAAAGAGAAAAGAACAATAATTCGATTTTTGAAATGAAAATAATTCCCAATAAGTTGATAACTATCTTGCTGTCAATAATTGTATTGCTATTATCGGTGGCGATATTAAATTCGTGCGCAAGCACAAAAGGTTACTATGGTCGGGCAGAGATGACCGTGGCAGTGGTCAGTTCGCAGAAACACAACGTGACGGTCGGCAAGAAGAATAGTTGGGAGATAGCGTACCTCTGCAAGGTTGATGACAGGGTGGTGGGAAACAACTTCAAGGGGTTCCCGTCGAAGTGCAAGGTGCTCCCGGGACGCAGGACGATTGAGGTGGAGCATCACCAGCAGTGGAAGGACAATTCCTCCGGCCTTGTGGTTGCAGGTGCGATGTTCGGTGCGATAGGAGGCGCTGTTGCCGGTGCGGCAGCGGCTGCAAATAGTCTGTCCCTTCATTATGCGATCACATTAGATGTGGAGCAAGGCCGGTCGTATATCATCAATGTTGAGACCTCCTCGGAATCATCCGAACCAACCTTTTCGGTAATCGACTCGGTTTCCGGAGAGGTTGTACCTGTCGTTGCTGTCGCTCCATTGGTAAAATGAAGAACATTTCGATAATAGATATAGAAAGATGTTGAATATGTGGCTTATTATCCCTCGCATTATTAGTTGTAGAAAAGTATAAGAAGACCGATTGCAAAACGCCTTCACGTTACTGTGCCACAGAAGTGGGCGAGGGCACGCTATGGCTGAAAAAGTCTAAGCTTAGAGCAATAGTTTTTCAGCCGATGTGCTGCTGGAGTGGGCTTCAGTGGCACATCGGCTGAAGGTGTTTTGTAAGAAAGAGGGTGCCCGCCGTGATTGTCGGTTGAAATCCAATCTTTAAAAGTGGTTATGTACAATTCTGAAAAAGAACACACTGCGGGCCTTTATTTAATTTGGAACGGTCTTTGATGAGGCGATGCCTCAATACACGGGATCAGGGCAGCCTGGTTCGCAAAAAAAGATCGCTATGAGCAAGCTTAACAAAAGAGCCATTATTGGCGCGGTCGCTGTGGCTGTTGTCGCCACGGCTGTTGTCATCATTGTTCTCCGGCCAAAGCATCATTTGGAGGATCTTCCTGTTGTCAGCGTTGACACGGTCAGGACAAGGAATGTGGAGATCTACGGGGAGTTTCCGGGAAGGATCCGCGCCCAGCAGTTCGTGGAGGTGCGGGCGAGGGTCGAAGGCTATCTTGAGAAGATGATGTTTGAGGAAGGAACATACGTTAAGAAAGACCAGATACTTTTCATCATTGATCCGAAACAGTACAAAGCTCAGGTGGACAGGGCAGAGGCACTGGTGACTAAAAACAAGGCGATGGCCCTTAAGGCAGAGAGGGATCTGGCGAGGATCAGGCCTTTGTTCGAGCAGAAGGCCTCCAGCCAGCTTGATCTGGACAACGCTGTCGCCGCCTATGAGAGCGCCAAGGCTGACGTGCAGGTCAGCGAGGCGAATCTGACGGAAGCCCGTCTGGCGTTGAGCTACACCACAGTGCGATCTCCTATTAGTGGTTACATCAGCGAGAGGCATGTGGACATAGGCACTCTTGTCGGGCCGGGATCGCAGTCCCTCCTCGCAAATGTGGTCAAGAGCGACACGGTGCTTGTGGAGTTCAAGATGACTGATCTTGACTACCAGAAATCAAAGGCCAGAAATGTGAACCTCGGCCAGAAGGACACCAGCAGGCACTGGGATCCGTATGTGACCATCACTATGGCTGACAAATCCGTCTATAAGTACAAAGGGCTGGTGGATTTCGCCGATCCTCTTGTGGACGCCAAATCAGGGACGTTCTCGGTACGCGCCGAGATGCCTAATCCTGACCGTGAGCTCCTGCCAGGTCAGTTCACCAACGTTAAAGTCCTTTTGGACGTGAGGGAGAACGCTGTGGCGGTGCCGACCAAGGCCATCATCATCGAAAAGAGCGGCTCGTTCATATTCGTGTTGAAACATGACGGCATCGTGGAGAAGCGTTTCATCCAGACAGGACCGGAAGTGGAGAACACGACTGTCGTGGAGCGTGGCCTCAATCCCGGAGAGGTCATTGTGGTGGAAGGGGAGCACAAGCTGAGCCACGGAATGAAGGTGGAGGCGGTTCGCTCTTAAGGAATATGTTAATAGACACGAACTTATGAAATCCGATTTCTTTATAGACAGGCCCGTATTCTCGACTGTCATATCCATAATAATCGTACTTGTCGGGCTCATAGGACTGACCATGCTGCCGGTTGACCAGTACCCGAAGATTGTCCCTCCGGTCGTGCGCATCTCGACATCCTATCCTGGCGCCAACTCGCAGACCGTGTCGCAGGCCGTGGCGACACCTATCGAGCAGTCGCTCAACGGAACACCGGGGATGCTCTACATGGAGTCAAGCAACTCCAACAACGGAGGCTATTCGGCGACATTGACATTCGACATCTCCACCGATCCGGATCTCGCCGCCGTGGAGGTTCAGAACAGGGTCAAGCTGGCCGAGTCCAGACTTCCGGCCGAGGTCGTGCAGAACGGAATCTCGGTGGAGAAGGAGTCCTCAAGCAAGCTGATGACGATCACCGTGATGTCGGATGACCCGAAATTCGACGAGGTCTATCTCAGCAACTACACAACCTTGAATATTCAGGACCGCTTGAGGCGTGTTCCTGGCGTGGGAGTTGTCTCGAACGTGGGAAGCCGCTACTATGCGATGCAGATCTGGGTGCAGCCGGACAAGATGGCCAGCCTCGGGATAACGGTCAAGGATCTGCAGAACGCTCTGAAGGATCAGAACCGTGAGGCCGCGGCCGGAGTGCTCGGGCAGCAGCCGATCACGGATGTGGATGTCACCATCCCGATCACGGCTCCGGGACGTCTCTCATCGGTCGAGCAGTTCGAGAACATTGTGGTCAGAACGGGCGAGGACGGATCAATCATCCGCCTCAGGGATGTGGCCCGGATCTCGCTTGAGGCCCAGTCGTACAACACCGAGAGCGGCATCAACGCCCGCAACGCCGCAGTGATGAACGTCTTTATGCTTCCCGGAGCTAACGCCGTGGAGGTCGCCGACAAGGTCAAGGCGGAGATGGCCGAGATCAGCAAGGGCTTCCCTGACGGCATGTCCTACGACATTCCGTTCGACATGACCACCTACATCTCGGAGTCCATCCATCACGTTTACAGAACCTTGTTCGAAGCCTTGATCCTTGTCATCCTCGTGGTGTTCCTCTCCCTTCAGAATGTCAGGGCCACGCTCGTCCCGGCAATAGCAGTGCCGATCTCCCTGATCGGCACCTTCGGAGTGATGCTGATCTTCGGCTTCTCTCTGAACATGATGACATTGCTTGGCCTCATACTGGCCATCGGAATCGTTGTGGATGATGCTATCGTGGTCGTGGAGAATGTGGACAGGATCATGTCAACCGAACATCTGTCCCCGTACGAGGCTACAAAAAAGGCGATGGGGGAGATAGGAAGCGCCCTTGTGGCGATGTCGCTTGTGCTCTGCGCCGTTTTTGTTCCGGTAAGTTTCCTTTCCGGAATTACGGGCCAATTGTTCAGGCAGTTTACGGTCACGATCGCTGTTTCCGTGATAATCTCCACCATTGTGGCGCTGACCTTAAGCCCTGTGATGTGTTCCAAATTCCTGAAGCCGCACGATGATGACAAGCCTAAGAACTTCGTGTTCAGAAAGATAAACCAGTGGCTTGAGCAAGGAACCTCGCTCTATGCGAGGATGGTCCGTTTCGCGCTGCACAATTCGAAGAGGATGTTCGCTGTCTTCGGCGTCGCGATTGTGGGAATATTCATACTCGGTCGCCTCGTTCCGCAGAGTTTCATCCCCAAGGAGGATCAGGGCTATTTCACTGTGGAGCTGGAGCTTCCGACGGGTGCCACGCTTGAGCGGACCAGAGAGGTGACGGACCGCGCGATGGATTTTCTGCTCCGGCAGCGCGATGTTGAATATGTCCTCAATGTCACCGGCTCCAGTCCCCGGATAGGCACCGCGCAGTCCAGCAGCACCTTGACGGTGATCCTGAAACCATGGAAAGAACGCAAGGTCACTAATATGTCCAAGACGATAGCGATGGTGAGAGACTCCTTGTCACGCTATCCGGAGAGCAAGGTGTACATCAGCACACCTGCCGTTATCCCTGGACTCGGTACTTCGGGCGGATTCTCGATGGTGCTTGAGGCAAGGGGGGACGCGACCTATCAGGATCTCCAGAACGCCTCGGACACGCTTCTTCATTATGCGAAGAAGAGGAAAGAGTTCACCGGATTGTCCTCCGGAATGCAAAAGGACATCCCTCAGTTGTATTTCGATGCGGATCGTGACAAGATCCAGCTTCTGGGGCTGTCGATGGCCGATGTCTTCGCGACCCTGAAAGCGTTCACCGGTGCGATCTATGTCAACGACTTCAACATGTACAACCGAATATACCGTGTCTACATCCAGGCCGACGCCCCGTACCGCGCCCACTCCGACAATCTGAACCTCTTCTTCATGAAGAGTTCGGGAGGCACGATGATCCCTGTCAATGCTCTGGGTACCACGCATTTCACGACAGGGCCGGGTACGATCAAGAGGTTCAACATGTACAATTCGTCCACGATCAGCGGAGAGGCCGCCAACGGAACCAGTTCCGGCGAGGCCCTTGCCATACTTGAGGAGATCGCCGAGGAGCATCTGCCGGACAACATCGGAGTGGAGTGGAGCGGAATGTCCTATCAGGAGAAGAAGGAGAGCGGGCAGACTGGACTCGTGCTTGCGCTGGCGTTGCTGTTCGTGTTCCTCTTCCTCGCTGCCCAGTACGAGAGCTGGTCCATTCCTGTGGCCGTCATCCTTTCGCTTCCGATCGCGATAGCCGGAGCGTATCTCGGTGTGGCTGTGCTTGGAATGGAGAGCAACATCTATTTCCAGATAGGTCTCGTGATGCTCGTCGGCCTTGTGGCCAAGAACGCGATCTTGATCGTAGAGTTCGCCAAAGAAGAGGTTGAGGCCGGAAAGGATCTGGAAGAGGCTGCGGTCACCGCCGCAAAACTGAGGTTCAGACCAATCGTGATGACATCCTTGGCATTTATCCTTGGCATGCTGCCTCTCGTGTTCGCCAGTGGCCCGGGATCCGAGAGCCGCAGGAACATCGGCATCGGAGTGTTCTTCGGGATGATCACCGGCATAACCGTCGGAATCGTCTTTGTTCCGTTCTTCTTCGTGCTGATCTACAAGTTGAGATCAAGGATCTCGAAGTGGAGACCAAAACTCCGTAAGGCGGGAAAGGCCTTGTCGGTCGTCGCAGTCATGGCCGTGTCTTCCCTGACTTTAGATTCCTGCTCCACATCGAGGTATTGCGATAAGCCGGACCTCGGAGAGATGCCGAAAGCCTATTTCGAGGATTCGAGCGACAGGAGCATCGCTGACCTTGACTGGCGGGAAGTGTATGAGTCTCCTGAATTGCAGAAGCTTATAGACGCGGCTTTGGAATATAACAAAGACATCCTCATCGCTGCGGAGCGTCTGAAGGAGATGGAGTACAGGTACCGTGTGCAAAGATCCGCCCAGCTGCCTTCCGTCTCGGTGAAAGGCTATGCGCAGAATGATCACAGCAATTACGGGGGGACGGATCCGAAACCGGACTCTCCTGAATTCGGAGTCAAGGCCTCGCTTCAGTGGGAGGTGGATTTCTGGGGAAGACTGAAATGGTCCAAGAAAGAGAAACTGGCCGGTTATCTCGGCACTGTCGAGGCTCAGAAAGCGGTGAGGACGAGCGTCATCGCCAGTGTGGCCTCCGCCTACTATGAACTGGTGGGCTTGGACAAGAAACTTGAGATAGTCACCAACACTTTGGTCACAAGGCAGAAGTCCGTGAATCAGGCCAAACTCCGTGCGGAAGGAGGACTGACATCTGAGATCCCTTACCAGCAGGCTCTTGTGGAATTGGCTTCCACCGAGGCTTTGGTGCCGGATCTTCAGAAACAAATCGCATTGAAAGAGAGTGAGTTGTGTTTTATTACCGGATCGTATCCGAAGGATGTGGAGCGAGGTTTGTCCTTATCGGAAATGTCAAAGACCGTTGTTCCGTCCGGAGTTCTGTCTGACATCCTCAGGCGCAGGCCTGACCTTATGCAGTCCGAGAACGCTCTCAGGGCGGCGGAGGCTCGCGTGGGCGTGGCGATGGCCGAAAGGTTCCCGTCCTTTACCATCAATCTTGGAGCCGGAGAGGAGAACAACGCCCTTAAGGATTTCCTGAAGTCCCCGTTCTGGTTCACCGGAGCCACACTGGCTTCACCGGTCTTCGAGTTCGGCAAACGACGTTCCGCCCTCAAAGCCGCCGTGGCCTCCTACGAGCAGACAAGACTGGAGTACGAGAAAGATGTTATGCAGGCGTTCAGAGAGGTCTATGACGCCACCGTGACTTTCCGTTCCGCCCGTTCCAACACTGACGTGAAGGTGGAGATGGAGCGCGCGTCCAAGAAATATGTCGTGCTGGCCAACAGCCAGTACATAAACGGTGTGATCAGTTATATGGATGTCCTTGACGCGCAAAGAAAGTACCTTGCCTCCCAGTTGGAGTTAAGCGAGGCAAGGACGAAGGAGAATCTCTCCGTGGTCAATCTCTACAAAGCCCTCGGCGGTGGCTGGAAGGACTTTTGATTCAAGCCCTTGCTTCTCTATTGAGAAGAAAATAATTACGTGACCTTCCGGCCGTTGATGCGGCTGGGAGGTCAAAAAGTTCACACCTATTCTTGATATTTTTGAAATGGTATTTGGGTTTATTTTGAGTTTTTTGTTTACCTTTAACGCAAGATTTGACATTCCTTGATTTTGAATATACAGAGAGTTAATTATAAATATACCTAGATTGAAAATTTTCCTATTGAATCATTAATCATATTACTATGAAAAGAATAATCGCTTTTATCGCCGCTTTGGCTTTTTTGTCTGGCGGCATCTGTTATGCTCAGGAGCAAGAGCAGGGACAGGAACAAAGGCAGGAGCAGGAACCTGTCCGGGAATATTCCAAATTCAGATTCAGCCTTGAGGGTGGAGGCGGCTTTAGGCCAGGCAAGATCAGCGATAATGTACCGGGTGACTTCAAATCCTATACTAAGAAACTCAAGAGGGGATTTGTGTACGGTGCCGATGCGACTTGGTTTTTCAATGAGTTTATGGGAGTAGGCATCCGCTACAAGGCGTTTTCGGCCAGCAATGGCACGACTGTGACAATAACCGATGACAACGGATATTCCACCAGCGGTAAAATGAAAGACAACATACAGATAGCGTTCATCGGTCCGATGTACTGTACGAGATTCACCAGCGGAAACGGTCTGCATACTTTTACGGCTGATATAGGTGTCGGTTACGTGAACTATCGCGATAAAGGCATGATCATAAAGAATATGAAACTGACAGGAGGCACTCTTGGATTGTTGTACAACATCGGCTATGACTATGCCTTGAGCAAGAAGTGGGCGATCGGAGTCAATCTGTCTTCAATCGAGGGTACGCTTTCTTCCTTGACTTTGGAACAGGATGGTGTAAGGACATCCCAAACTCTTGACAAGGACAATAAGGAGAATCTTGGTCATATAGATCTTTCATTCACACTGAAGTTGAATCTGTAGCCTGCAAGCCGCCTCGTAGGCATCGTGCTTTTAAAGGAATATATTAATATTCAATACTATGAATAAGTTATTGACAGTTTGTGCCTCTCTTGCCATTATCACTTGCGGCTCCGTTTCGGCACAGAAGAAAGGTGAGGTCTCGATCGGAGGTATAATCGGGGTTTCTGGGGGATATTCAAGTGTCAGATCAGCGGAGAGTGGAACGCCGGCATCAACCTCCTTCAGCGCCGGGGGGCGAGTTCGGCTGGTTTTTCGCTGACAACTGGAGGCTCGGAGCCTCTGTGCAATATGCTTTGGAGTCCAATCCGTATGATGAAAGCAGTGATGGGTGGCTTCGTCAGAACACCAATCTGGTTCTGGTAGGTCCCGACCTGACATATTACCTGAAAATCAGGGACGGCTTCTATTTCACGCCTGGGGTTGCAATGTTCGGAACCGTCGGGAGCGTAAAGGTCGAAACCAGGGACATCTACGTAAGCAAGAATGTCGTTGGCTACGGTGTGGAATTGGCTCCAGGCGCGTTCGAGTTCCGCCCGACTCCCCATTTCGCCTTCTCCGTCAGCTTCCTGACTCTGGGCTATTCCTTCACCAACATCAAGAAGGTCGGCCAGAACGATTATGACGTAAAGACCGATGTGCTGACCTACAACCTCGCCATCCAACCGTCTATCGGCCTAAGGTATTATTTCTGATATTGGCTCTGCCGTGGAAATCTGTCACGCCATAAATGTCAGTTTTTGAGAATATTCCATTTACTTTTTTGCGCAAAGGTAACTTATTATCTCTCGGTGGAATTGATACGTTTCCACCATATAAGAAAGTACGATAACTTTTACAAAACGCTTTCATGTTACTATGCCACAGACGTGAATGAGAGTGAACCGCGGCTGAAAAAGTCAATGCTTAAGGCAACAGTTTTTCAACCGATGTGCCTCCTGAGAGGATTGTGGTGGCAACGTGGCTGAAGGCGTTTTGTAAAATAAAGTTGTGTCATGAGGAATGTCATATTTAATATAGTCATCTATGTTTTAGTTCCGGTTGTATTGATATGGGGTGTAATGTATTATAGTTGGAAGGGTTGCAACTCATATCGAATTAACCATTATGGGCAAGACGCTGTGGCCGTTATAACACGAAAGTGGGACGGAACCTTGTATTATGATGTTGAGTTTGAGGGGAAATATTATAGTAGTTCGATTATTGTTAGAAAGAAAGTATTCAGAGAGGTCGTTGTCGGAGAGCGTTTCTATGCGCGAATATTGGCGGATAAGATGAAGTACCATAAAAACAATGGCATAACACCAAGTTATATTAAAATAATTCTATGCCCATTGCCGGATTATCTTCAAGATATTGAAAGAGAACGGATGAGGGTTGATTCCATGTACGACACTGATTAATCTGAGTTTTGCAGCACTTTGTACTAATAAATCGTAAAATGCTGAAAATAAGCACTCGGCAGTTTGGATTTGTCATTTATATTTAGTACATCCGTACTAATATTTATAGCAAATCCCATGAGAACAGGAAGGCCGGCCAAAGCCAGCACGATATACAAGGTAAGCATCCATAACAATGGAGGACGGAAGTACGCATCCACCCAGCCTTTCACTGTTGATGACGACGGCAAGAAGCATTACACGCACAAGCACTGGGGCATTGTTGACGACGACATGAGGTTTCATCCAAACTCGACATACTTCTATGCGCCTATCGAAGAGCGCCGTAAGTTGATATTCCCTGCCGAATGGGACTTGTCCGAAATCAAGGCCATGTGCGGAACCGGGCATCGGGGCGCGGTGGAGTACGAGGGCGGAGACCTCGACAGGATGTACGGTCCCACCTGGTTTCTGGACAACGTCGCCAGGGAGACAGGCCTGACGGATGACCTCCGGAAAGTGTTTGACGGCAACATGGAGGTGGCCCAGGACGCGCTCACCCTCGCATATTATCTGTTTCTTGAAAGCCGCACCTATTCCCATATTGAGAAGTGGCAGCGTGTAGTGAAGACGCCCTCCGTGCATACGTTCACAAGCGGCTTCTTTGCCAGCAAGACCCTCGGCCTCGGCCTTGACCCCATGGAGGCGAAGAGCCGGTACGGAATGCGGGACGAGCAGGAGAAGACTTTCATGTTGCAGAAAGGACCCTTGGGCGAAGACCGGCTGAGGGTATGTACGGAGTCTTCCAAGCATGGAAGGATGTTCATTTGTTTTGTGGCCCTGATACTCGCATCATACATCAGGCACATCCGCGGCACTAAACCGGAGCTGACGAAGGCCTTCCCGTCAATGGCGGCCATTCTCGAGGGGATGCAGACCATCCGCTGCGTCGAGCACGACAGCCGCCGCAAGTTCATCACTCCGTTCGTAGGAGATCAGGTGACTATCTGCGACGCCTTTGGCTTCGAAATCCCGGAAGGGTGCGGCGTATTCATGAACGGCCAGTGGCAGGTCAAGAACCTCAAGTTCCTGGCAGAGTTCATGAACCAGACGGGCCTAACGACCGGGGACATCGCAAAGGGTGTGGGTCTCGTCAGGAATTCCGTCACACGCTGGTTCATGGTGGACGACACCACCCTCAGCAGGATCATCACCGCAGCGGACTACTACGGCTATGACTTCATAATCTCCTATACGGTTCCGATGAGGGAGATTGAAGGCACCAGGCTGGTCATAGAAAAGCCTGCACGTCCCATCAAGGCTCCCGGCAAGAGGCTGGATTTCATACGTGAGGCCATGAAGTCGGCAGCCATTACCAACGAGGCTCTGGCGCAGAAGCTGAACGTCATCCGCAACACCGTACAGCTCTGGTTCAAGAAGGATGACATCACTATCAGCAACATCTACAAGATCGCCGAGGGTTACGGGTGGGAAGTCAACATCACGTTCAAGTTGAAGAATAGATGAATTGCACTATGTGAGATATATCATGTTTCTGAGAAACAAATATTGTGTTGTAACTGATAAAAAATAAACCTACAGGTTGATATTTATATTTTTTTTCATAACTTTGCATCTTGAAAAAGTATAAAATGCAGTATGATCTTATATATCCATCAGATATAGACCAAATAAGGAGTGTTCCTTGCGTGGTTGCGGCATCATATTTTGAAGCCAAAGAGTTAATCGCATTTGGAGTGAGTCATTCGGCATTTGATGTTCAGAACCCGTTTGTTGAAGATAATGAATTCGAGAAAGCATTCAAATTATGGGATTCGCCATTCTATCTTAGAAAATTCTTCAATGATAATATTGAATATTTTAAACAAGAATATTGGATTGGAATAACAGAGGATGAATTTGTCCGGGATGTCACAAAATCGTTGAACGGTATCCGGAAAGAACTAATAAATCTTTTTGCTGATCATAGGCTCCATGCAGTTGTTGAGCCTCTTGTTCCGGAAGAAGAAGGTTTGCGATTGTCCCAAAGCATAAGGGTTAAACTTAAACAAGGCTGGATTCATCACAGGTTGGCTTTTAGATTCTATGCAATAGAAATCGAAGAAAGAAAATGTTATTTGATAACGGGTGCGACGATAAAGGTGCACAAGGACATGCGGAAAGCTCCAAATACAAAAATTGAAAAGGAGAAATTGGAATATGCGCTTAATGAGCTGACAGAAAATAAGGTTGATACGAAAGAATTGTTCATTGATTTTATATTATAAAAATGTAAAGAATCGAGATATGGAAGAGAATATAAAGACCAAACGCATGAGAAAGGTGTCTTCGTGGATGACTGATGCCGTTGAGGCTATCAATAACGAAGACGAAATTCTGGCAGGAAAGAGGATTGTTCTCAAAATTATTAGATATATGGAAAACAACCATATGTCACAAAAGGATTTGGCGGAAAAACTCGACGTTTCACCACAGTATATTAATAAATTTCTTCATGGACAAGATTGCGACATTAAAGTTTCGACAGCTATCAGATATGGAAAAATTCTCGGTCTGAAACTAATAGAAGTGCCGGATGTGACTACAAAAAAGCAGGATGCCCCTGTCGTTCTCTATGCGGTTAATAATTATTCGTATAGGGTATGCGATGTGGGAAAATACTCATATAACCATGTATTTACTCAACAATTCAGACATAATAATTAGATTATGAAAGAAATTAAATATGCGCTACGAGGCGTGACGATTGATCAGTTCGCAACAGTCTTTGAACCGGCGAGTGACAATGTTGAAATAAATATATCGATTCCGATTAAGACCAATTATGGAGGAAGGGCTCTTGCGGTTGGTGCGAATATTCAGTTCACTGAAGCTGGTAGGCCATTTATGGTTGCTGAGGCCTTTTGCCACTATGAAATAGAAGAAGCTTGTTGGAATGATTTATCTGATGGCGGCAAGACAAGTGTCGCTCTTCCAAAACAATTCATGGACGCACTTGCTAGAATTGCTATAGGAACATTGCGTGGTGCAATTTGCGTCAAGACTGAGAATACTCCATTTGCCAAGTATTGTTTACCAATAATTGAAATTGGCGCTTCGCAAGAGTGTGAAGATTTTATAATTTCTAAAGAGTAACACTTGGGGACTCGTTAAAAAATGGGATAGGCTCAGAACTTGCTAATCCACGTTCAATGTTTGGAACTGTTCTGGGCAATTGGTTGTTGACAGACTGATAATAGGAAGTTCTTACGAGAGAGCTTTACGTGTTTGTGCATACAATGAGAAAGAACATTACGTTCAAGCTGAAAAAGGATAAATAACAAGGGCACTTAAATGCAAACTGCTATGAAACTTTACGGATTATTCGGAATAGCCTGCTTATCTGCTGCTTTGACAATATCATCTTGTGCTAAATCTGAGCGGCGGACCTCAGGGTGGGATGTCAAATTTGAAGACTGGCCGCTTACCGACTGCTCGACAAGCACACAGCCGGTCCGGGACCTCGTGGCATATAAAGTGCTTGGCGTACCATACAAGTGGGAGGAGGACTGGCTGAGCGGCACGACATATATCATTAAGCCCGACTTTAATGGAACGAAGTCATCTTTCTCATACAAAGATTATTTGGAAAAGAATCTTTGTAGTGGGACTCATGGAGCGTATGAGAACCTTATCGAGTCTAAGACAGACATGATAATCGCAAGCCGAGATATTTCAAGGAATGAATTGAAATCAGCTAATGACGTGGGAATCAAAATCATAACCAAGCCTGTGGCCATCGACGCATTGGTGTTCATCGTCAATCCCAAGAATCCAGTCAGGAATCTGAGTTCGGATCAAGTGCGGAAGATTTACACTGGCGAGATAACCAACTGGAAAGAGGTCGGCGGCGTTGACCACACCATCACTCCTTATATCCGTGATACTGATTCCGGAAGCCAGGAAAAAATGGAGACCCTTGTAATGGCTGGGCTGACTATGATTGACGGTACTTATATGCCTGAAATCATTGGCTCACAAATGGCATCGCCATATTTGCAGATTGAGATGGATGAATACGGCATCGGCTACACACCATTCTTCTATTGCACGGCGATGGTTCGTGATTTGATGAAAGTGAATATGTTGTCCATCGATAGCGTCGTACCGAGCAAAGAGTCTCTGAAAAATAATACCTACCCTTTTGTATCAAGCATCTATGCTGCAATCCGCGAGACGGAAAGCCAAGAGAGTATAGCACACAAACTTTTCCAGTTCATCTTTACGAAAAGTGGTGCGGATATAATTGACGAGAGCGGCTATATCGCAATCAAGGACTGAATGGACGTATATTAACTTTCTAATATAATTTGTAATGGAGCTACGTAAGACACTTGCTGTTTGGCTTACCGTGATGACGGCAGCCTGTTCCTGCAACAGAGAAGCATTCAAGCCTGTAGATAATGTCGTTTTCATACAGGACGCAAGACTTGAGGAGGCTGGGCAGATACTTTCGCCTGGCGATGCCTTTCATCTTCATGGCATAGGCTGCCAACAGACGGACAATGTCATGCTTACATTTACTTGGGAGACCGGTGACGCAACTATTCCTGTAGGTAAGGTGTCCGGTATCTATGCAAAGAAACAAGATGTGACGCCAGTCGGCATAACCGCCGTCCTTCCATATAGGTATCCGGCAGCGGATGTGGAAGTCAGCGTAATGCGTGAGGGAAAGCTGCAGAGAATCGGATTATTGAGAATCACGGACGGACAGTCACCGAAGGAATTGAGACTCTATGGAGTCAGCCATGTGTCCTGCAAAATTGACGGATTCATGCTTGACATGAACAATGCCTGCCAGAAATCCCTTGAGGTTGCACTGCCTGAGAATCTCCATTCAGTCATCAATGTTCCGCGATCATATGGGCTTTGTGGCATCTCTGGGAAGGACGAGCACCGGACAGCCGTATGTGTCGATTTCTTCACCGGCGAGGTCAAGACTCTCGCTATTGATGTCATGGCATTATTCCTGACTCCGTCAAATGCCGCCGTGGCTGTTGTGTGTCATGATGGAATCTGCGCCTTGCAGACATTGCCGATTGAAATCGGAGCCGACTATATGACAAAGTCGGACGCACTTGGACCTGTGCAGCCGACATTTGCCATGCCAGATGGCCTGAAGCCTGAATATTTCGGAAACTATCCAGGAGTGTCCATCGGAACGGAAGAATCCACTTCATATCTTCTTTCTGCAAACAAAGGTGATGGCAACTGGACTGCGGTCATGCTGGACAAAGAGGGCTTCCACATAATGGAGGATATCGCAGCCGAATCATTGATTCCGTTCAGGGCGGGCAGTGACGCCGGCTATATTGCCACATACGGAGGGTTTAGTCTGTTCCGCCTGGTCAATCCTGAAAACGGAACTATCGGCCAAGCCATTTACACCTGCAAAATCAGCCAGATAATATCCGCCACGTCGAATTCTGAAAAGCCTGGCCACATTCTTCTGAACGTTTCGGAGACATCCAATGGCTTGCAAATCTATGATCTTGCTTGGAACGACACGAAATCTCTATCCCATATCACTTTGCCGAATTCAGCAAACGACTATGCAGAAGTTCTGATGGCGAACTGATTCTAAAACAGACTGGGCTCTTGATTACTCAAGATCCTCAAGTGAATCAGACGATATTTTAATACAGCGTGGAATTGCGGACAGAATAATCCAAAATTCCACGCTGTATCATATAAGTTATTATGAAATAATTCGTTATGAAGTCAGGCGAGAATTCGTCCCGCCACCTCATCAGAACTTGAATGACAATCCTGCCGACACGTAGCCCGTGTCATGGCCGCCCTCCACCCAGAGTCCGGCCTTGTTGCAGAAGTACCAGCGGAGTCCGGCAGTGGCCAGTATGCCCATCTTCGTGTCCATCTTGTTGAATGTGGAACTGGCTTTCTCTCCGCTTTCGTGGTCAGTGGTGTGTTCTCCGATCAGTCCTGCATCGATCATCGCCCTCGCGTAGAGTTCGAGACGGCTGCATAGCGTTATGTGGTAACTGAGACCTGCTGCAAAGTCAACTCTGTTGCAGAACGTGTCCTGCTGCTTGTCGCCATAGCCGTTGTCCAGCATCCAGTTGTAGCTGTAGCGGGAGTATTCTCCTCCTATTGACCAGCCAAGGCTTCCGAAACGTCCGAAATCAAGGAAGCAGATGTCTGAATATATCATTATCGGAGGGACAGCCATCTTGAATGAGGATTTGGAGCCGTCAGTGGCATGCTTCATCACCTTTGTCCACTCCGCAATCACAGGGGAGGCGCCGACCTGGATTGTCCTCGTGTATTTCGGGAACACTATCTCAGATTTGGTACGCTTCCAGTCCACGTTCTTATTGGCGTCGGAAGAGGCGATTCCTCCCTGGACACCGACCTGCCCGTCCTTGAACTTCCCATCCACGCGGAGAGCAGTGCCTCCGTAAGAGGATTCCCACGCATGGATGACATCCATGAACGTGCTGAATTCGCCCTCCTGTACCCTTGCGGCAAATTCCGGATAGTCATATATCTTTCCGAAATATTTGTTCAGCATTGCCCTGGACATCGGCGGATCAGCCTTGTCAAAGATGCTGTTGCGGGTATCAGACCCGACCATTATGGCCATGTCCCCGGCAATGCTAAGGTACCACGAGCGGACCGGTTTCACGACCGTGATGTTTCTTCCAGTCCTTTCGGCTTCAACGGTGAAAAGAGAGTACAGGTCAATGCCTTTGCCCCGGTATTCCTCACGCACCCATTCGACATTTGCCGAGCCGCCCAATGCTCCGTACATCTTGACCAGTCTCTTCACATATTTGTCCGAACCGTCAAGCAGCAGGGAATCGACGTCTTCATTGACATATCTTATCCTCTTGCCGTCGGCGGTAAGGCTTATTTCAATGTTGTCGGGGCGGTTGACGAGAGCCGAACGGAGATAACCGTCAATGACTTTGTCCTCTCCCTTGTTGAGCCATACCCTGACATTGACAATCTCTTCCTTCTCACGCTTTGTCTTCTTGTCGGAAACGGTGTGTGCGTGCGACGTTATACCTGCCGACAGGGCCAATGCCGTCAAAGCGCAGGTGATGATTCCCGTTTTCATGTCCTATTCGGAGTCAACGGAGAAACTTAGGCCGAAACTGCCGCCGCCATAGCTGCCGCTGAAGATGTAACTCTTCTTGTCCACCGTCTTCCGGTAGATTTCAGAACCTTCGCTCTTGGTGAAGCCCGCAGGTATGAACTTGGCGTAATAGGTGGTCGATACGGACTTGTCGCACTTGTAGTCGAAGAAGGTCAATGTCTTCATGCTGCCGAGTTCTTTATACTGCCAATTCTCGACTTCCCCGTCAAATACAGGAAAGCCGTCTAGGAATGGATACGTCTTGACAATAGTGGCCCATGTTACCTTTCCTGTAGGTGCAGGGCCGATTATGAGTTCGTCCCCGGCCCCTTCCTTGCCGCAGCTGAAAATCATCATTGCGGCACAGATGAATAATAATAACTTTTTCATGTCGTTAGTGGTTTATATGACACAAATATACTGCCCCCCCCTAAATTACAAGAAAAAATTCACTTTTTTATTATCTGCCATAATCGGCCATTCGATATTAAAATCGGATGTGATGGACGAATTCCTTCTTTGACGGAACGAGCGGCTCGGACTTCAGGCCTATCTTCTTGAAGTCAATTTCTTTAAGGTCAATGCACTCATATTCATTGAAAGAAGTATTTCTGACAAACAAATTACTCAATTGCGACTGTCGCCTTCGTATAGACCCTTCCGCTGCGGATGCTGAGTGGCCACGTGCCGGTCTCGTATGACATCGGGGCGTGTGTCAATGTTAATGTCAATGTCTTACCTTTAGTGGAGCAGGCCAAAGGTGTCCTGTCATTGATAATAACCTCAATGTCCTCCGAAGGCAACTTTATGCTGATTGAATTGGACAGGTCGAAGGCGAGTGTTCCGAGGTCGCTGTCCATTTCCGGCATCTGCCCGCGTTCCAGAGGGCTGCCGAGCAGGAAATAGACATTGGCCCCGACATTCTTTCCGTCAGTCTGAATCCATGAATCGACATATACCCTGTAAACGAGCGCATCCTCACGGATTGCCTTTTTTCTGGACGGAAATTCCTTGACGTTGTCAGAATCGCAGATGACGTAGCCGTGTCCGGGTATCACAGCGACTTCCGGCGCCATGTTGGTGAAATCCGGCAGACCGATGTCTCCTATTCCGCTCTTCTTACCGCAGTCGAGAATCGGCAGATCGTTGCTCTTGAAGTTTCCGGAAGATGTCATATAGACATTGGAATTGCCCAATGTGGTGCCTCCGTTGTCCTCGTCCATCATCTTTATCATTGACGTTCCTTCCGGAAACCGTTCAGTTTTGTCTTCTTTCCCGCATGACGAAATTGTCAGCGCGATGACGGAGCCGACGATCGCTCCGAATAATTTATGGTTCTTCATCATGTCATTTTGTTAATGAGTTGCAAATGTATGATTTTTTCATTTATTGAGAATGACTTTTTTCGAAATATGTTAAATTTGCCCAGGCCCGACATCATCATTGTTCATCTGAAGTCCAGGACTCTTCTGAAGTGACTGTCCAGGACATAAAGGCGTTGCTAGGAAATCTCATAGAGTATTTCACTGATGACGAGTCCGCAAAGGATGTTCGGAAAGGTCTCGATACCGAATTTGACAGTCAGGTGACTACGGACGGGGTGTACAACTCATATGTCCGCATAAGTTATTTCAATGACGGATGGCCGCAGGAGGTGGTCAGTCAGGACAACATAAGCCTGGGCGACCGCCAGAAGCTGAAACAGAAATACATCACATGGGATTACCGCAGCGTGGGACATTCGGAGTGAGATGACTGAAAGTCATTCTGATACAAGAATGATGATTACGGCTCTCTATTGATAACCTGGATTTTGTTTTAACCCTTTGTTTAAATCCAGGCATCTTTGTGGTATCGGGAAAACAGTTGTGACCCCGGTGAACTCGTTTTCCAGAGGAGTCCTCTGGTCGTATGCTTTGGTGTATTCGCCAAAGCGGATGAGATCTTGACGTCTCCAACCTTCCCATACCAATTCCAACAGCCGCTCTTTAAGTATGTTGCTCAAATTGGCCTTTACATGCGGCATGCCTGCTCTGTCCCTAATTGCATTCAATTCTTTTGAACCATCTTCTCCATTACGGACTTTAGCCTCGGCCTTCATCAATATGGCATCGGCGTATCTGAATAGAACTATATCGTTGTCAACTTGTCTGCCGTCCGAATATGCGGTCCTGTCAACTTCATATTTGCCGGCACGGGCACCTGCTGTCTGCTTATATGGACTGTCACTAAGATTCAGCTTCAATTCCATTGGCATATATACCAATGGCTTTCCGTTGTCCAGATATATCTTCTTGCCGTCAACAAAAACGGTGTCTGCATAGAAGTTTGTCTTGAATCTATTGTCGACATGGTCTGTGCCGTAACCGAAAGCCTTGACGGTTGAGATAGTCGCACATGTTCCATTTTCGGATGAACCGCCATAGGCCCCGCCATGTTTGTAGTGGCGTGAGCGGAAAAGATAGTGGTATTCGTTCAAATATAAGTTCTTGTCCAATGGTATGGTGAAAATGTTCTCCATGGAGTATTCGTTGTGAACAGCGAAGTTCGAGGCGTAATCGCTTTCCAGCTGATACCCTTCTTTGTCAAGTTGCTCGCAATACCAAATGCAGGTACTCCAAGCGTTCATCTTCTCTCCATTCACATTAAAGAAGATGTCATTGCCATCAAAGCGCTTTCCGTCTGTCCAGTTGTCATCGGTGTATATTTCAGCATTAAGCGCCAGTTTTGCAAGCAAAAAGTTGACTACAGGCCGTGTCACTCGTCCGTAGTAGTCTCCCTCCTTGTTGGAATGTTCGTCAGCAAGCAGCGGCGCGACATCCAGCAGTTCATTGAAAATAAAATCGAAGACCTCGCGTCTCTCGCTTTGCGTTACCTGCTCCAATTTCATGTCGTATGATGTAACGATAGGAACACGTCCGAACATATCCATCGCATAGTAGTAGAACAATGCCCGCACAGCTCTTACCTCTGCCGTGAAATCACGGACCTGTTCAGCCGAAAGCAGACTCTTGTGGTCATCAATGACGGAAAGCGACTGGTTGGATATAACTATTACCTTGAAGAGGTATTTCCATACATTATATAAGCTGATATCATTGGCGTTCCAGTTGTGCTGATACATGTTTTCCCACAGGCCGCCATCGTACCAGTCTCCTCCACGGATCGGAATCATTGCCTCATCTGTTGTCAAGGTATTGTAGTCGTAGATTCCCCTGCAGGTTCCCTGAAGTCCTTCAGACTCCTGATTGCTCCCAATGTAGTTGTACAGGGAAGCTACTGCATTTTTGTATATATTATCTGCGTTGTTGTATATTTCCTCTTGGTCTAGCTGGTCTTTTGGATGTTCATCCAGACAGCTGCAGAAGCAAAGCATCAACGGTACTGCCAATATGTATTCAATAATCTTCTTCATGCTTTTTCCGTATTAAAACTGTATGCTCAACCCCAACGAATATGTGCGGAACAAAGGATAGTTACGTTTGTCATCAATACCCATAGTACTGTTCACCACGTAGCTGTTTATCATTGGCGTCAAACCTCTGTAGCCCGTAATTGTTCCAAGGTTGCTTACGTTGCCAGATATGCGCAATGAACGTAACGTCTTGCTTTTCAAGGGCACGTTATATCCTAATGTCAAATGCTCAAAGTTCAGATAGTCACCTTTTTCAAGCCAATAGTCGGAGACTCTCTGATCTACGATGTTCTTCTGAGGGGCATCCTTAAGCACATTGTAGTCCGGGAAGCAAGCCATACTTGTAAATGATAATCCCGTTCCATTGAAGATCTTGTGCCCGAATGCTCCATTCATCTGTATGGAGACATAGAAATTCTTGTATCTGAAACTGATGTTTGAACCGAGGATTACCTTTGGTGTGGCTTGTCCTGCGATGTACCGGTCGCCGCCGTCGCTTATATCTACCTTGCCGTTATGATTCAGATCCTCTATGTCGTAGAAATAACTGCCGTTCTCATTTTTTACGAGTTCCTTGCAATGTGGCAGATAGAAAACGCCAAGTGGTTGTCCGACTATCTGATAAACCACATTGTTGTCGCCGCCATTCTGTCCCGCTCCGTCCAAGGCCCCGATGGCGGTGACATTCGCCGCGGACATGCTCATTCCTTTGTACTTTCCACTCAGCGAGATTAGTCTGTTGCTTTGAAACGACAGGTTCATATTAACGTTAAGTTCTATGTCTTTCTTTCTTATCGGCTGCCCGGACAGGCCGAATTCCAATCCGCTGTTTGACATGGAACCGATGTTTGCGAGCAATGTGTTGTATGCAAATGGCGGAACCGGGACTTCGTAGGCATAGAGCATGTCGGTAGTCTTGGAAAAGTAATACTCCGCCGTAAGTATAAGACCGTTGGTAAAGAGCCCCATGTCCGCACCTATGTTGAATGTAGTCTTCGTTTCCCACTTTAAATCGGGATTGTTGTTTCTCACCATGCCAAGTGTTACTGTCGGCGAACTTTTGATAGGGACAATGCCGGTCTGCCTTACGGTGTTCATGGTGGTATATGCAGAGATGCCTCCAAGGTTGCCTGCCTGTCCTGCGCCAGCACGAAGTTTGAGCATGGACAGCGGCTTTACATTGATGAGAAACCTTTCCTTTTTCAAATCCCATGTAAATGATATGGAAGGGAAGAATCCCCATGTATTGCTGGCGCCTACCATAGACGATCCGTCACCACGCGCATTCAACGCCAACGTGTATCTGTCAAGCAGACTATATGTGATGCTCCCCATTAACGAAGCCAGAGATTGGTCTTCATATGTGCTTTCAGTTCCACCATATGGTCTGACAGCAGCCGCGCCCAGATTGTCGTAATGAAAGTTATTTGTGGGTATGCCCTTGGCATATACCCAGAAAGCCGTCTTTCTCAGCTTGCGGTATTCGCCGCTTACTCCGGCAGAGACCTTATGTGAGCCGAACTGCTTATTGAAATCCAGAGATACATTGCCGAGCCACTCCTCTTTCTTGAACTCGCCACGGTACACGTTGCCTTGTGCCCATACCCATGTCGGGCAGAATTGCCCGTTCTCGGTAGAACCGTAGAGGTAGGAACCGAAGGCGGAGACCCGCCAGTCAGTATTGATATCGTAGCTCAGCTTAATGTGGGCATCAAAGTTCAAATCCTTGGAGTCGTTTTTCTCTTCAAGCACTATTCCTGGCGGGTTGATGTGCGTTGCGGATTCGTTTTTTAGCCAGTTTCCATGTTCGTCGGTTCCGGCAGGAAAAGTTGGATTCTGGCAGGCTGCGGAATAGAACAGCATCTGCGTGTCAAAGATATCATGGTTCTTGAACGACGATCCGAATACTCCGAACTCTCCAGTAAGTCTATTGTTGAAGGCTTTCTGGGTCACGTCAACTTTTGCGACAAAAACGCCATAGTCCATCTTCTTGATGATTGTGTTGTGGTCCATCAAGCCGAATGAGGCACGATAGTTTGACTGAGACGTGCCCCCGCTGAATGCGAGATAGTGATTATTCACAAGTCCTGTGCGGGTAATGACCTTATAAGTGTCCGTGTTGAACCCTCCGTTATTGCAATAGACGCCCAAAGCCTTTGCGGTGGCAATATATTCTGTGGAATTGAGCATTTCCAGATGTTTGTACATCCTCTCGAAACCTACATTTCCTTCATAGGATATCTGAAAACCTCGTCCGGTTCCTTTTTTCGTTTTGACTTCAATCACACCTGACGCTCCACGTGAACCGTACATTGCTGTCTCCGTGGCATTCTTCAATATCCGGAAACTCTCGATGTCAGCAGGGTAGATGGTTGAAAGGGTGAGCACGTCAGAAGTGACTCCGTCAATCAGCACCAAAGGATCATTGCCACCGATAATGGATGTCGTACCACGCACCCGCACGCTATTGAGCATAGCCATCCGGTCCAGACCGTTGGATGTCACGTTGACACCGGCTGCCTGACCGCTCAATATGTCAAGGGCGTTATTGACCACTCCTTTGCTGGAGTGATTTCCAACTATCTTTATGATGTCGCTTCCGCTCTCAGTGGAATCTCTCAGTTCTGCAGAAACTTGCTTTTGTGCGTGAGCCATTGAACAGCAGAGAGTCGCAAGGAGAAGTAGTATAAAGTCTATTTTGCTCTTTGCCATGATCTTTTTCTGTTGTTTTGGTTATGGATGCTTTCCAATAAGCAAAGATATGATTTTATTGCTGAACAACAATAGGTCCGGTAATAGTTCCGGGCAGCATTAGGAGCCTGTCGCAAGTTAAATTATGCCCACGATGAAGAAGATTTGGTGGAATAATTTCTGGTATCTGTGTTAGGTGCATAATATATTGCGGCATTTATTCCGCACAAATATAAGAAACTTGCAGGAAAGTTTACGCAATATTTATGAAAAGTTGCGTGGTTTTATTCGCAGTGGGCTTTCTGTGAAGGTCACGGATGAAGAAGATTTGGAAAAACCATAAGAATAGATATGGTCGGCAAAGGACCGCCTCAGCATCTCGATTTTACATCGATAATTGCCTATCTCACAGAAAAGTTGTAAATTCGTTACATTGTTACGCAACTTATTTGAAATGAAGAAATATTCAATTAATAGGAATAACACCGAACAGTGGAAAGAAGACGTCAAGAAGTCCGTCATGTTCTATAATGATTGGTTCTTGGCCTTTGCTCCATCTACCTATATCAACGCCCGTCAAGATGCCATCAACAGAGTGAACAATGCTTTCCAGAAAACGGATTGTTTCAACCTGTTGTCAACGGACATATTAAAGTCTGTGCCAGAAGCAATCACGATCCTGCGAATGGCGACAACACCTCCATTAGCACGAGACAGATTAGTTGGTCTTTCTGATATCCCTAAATCCGTGATTACATCACTTGAGTGCGGAAAATTACCAGCGAAAATGGAAGAATCTGCTCTGAATGAACACCTAAATAGTATTATCGCTGTTATCAACAAGCTTTTAGATGTTGATATTATGCCTTGGTTAGCGGACAAGTCCTCTCCTAATGAGATAGACAGGCTCTTGGCAACTCATATTATAGGAGACCGTGTTTGTGGTTCGCTGTCTGATCCTATTATCCGCAATGAACAGGAGCGCAGACAGCTTAATAGCATAGCAAAGTATCTTACCGACAAGGGCTATCGGTTCGTTGAATCTAAATCCATCGAAGATTTTAGAAAGATGGATAAAGGGTCTTTCTCCTTTCATCTTAACGTTCCGATTACAATGGATAAGACTCAGATAGTTAATATGCCAATTGATGCTGTTATTATGCGACAGGCATCCAAAAAAGGAGACTATCCTGTCTTAATTGAATGTAAGTCGGCAGGTGATTTTACAAACACTAATAAACGTAGGAAGGAAGAAGCCACGAAAATCGAACAATTAAGAAACACCTACGGTAAAAGAATAGAATTCGTTTTGTTTCTCAGTGGTTATTTTGATAGTGGTTATTTGGGCTACGAGGCTGCTGAGGGCATTGATTGGGTTTGGGAGCATCGGATAAGTGATTTACAGCGAGCCGGAATATAATAAAATGGATGAGATAGAGTTTAGACGTAAAGCATTGCAAGATAGTTTGGATGCGGGAAAGACCCAAAAGGAGCGTAATATATTGGGTCAGTTCTCGACTCCATTCCCACTCGCATGTGATATTATGCTATATTTACGTCGATTGATGGGGAGGGATGATATTTCGCTAATTGAGCCATCTATTGGAACCGGGGTTTTCTATTCAGCGTATAGGGATTTGTTTGTTGATAGTAGGGAACGAGTTCTCGGATTTGAGATAGATCCGTATTACTTTAAACCGTCTCAACAATTCTGGAATGGAACGAACCTGGAGCTCAGGTGTGCGGACTTCCTGACCCAACAGCCCGATGGAAAATTTGACATGCTTGTCGCTAATCCTCCATATGTTCGCCATCACCATATTGAGGGTGCAGTTAAACAACGTTTAAAGGGGGAAGTCCTTCGAGAGTCCGGATTGAATATTTCCGGATTGGCAGGGTTATATTGCTACTTTATGATTTTGTCCTCAAAGTGGCTAAAAGATGGTGGAGTCTCTTGTTGGCTTGTCCCTGGTGAATTTATGGATGTCAATTATGGCGTGGCTGTTAAACAGTTCCTTCTCCAAAATGTAGAGCTGGTTCATATTCACCGATTTGATGTTAATGACTTGCAGTTTAGCGATGCTTTGGTAAGTTCTTGCATTGTCGTGTATCGCAACCATAAACCATCTGATAGCCAACCAATCCGATTCTCCTTGGGCGGTAGTATCAACAATCCGGAGACGTGCAAAATATTAGATCGTGGGCAGTTATCATCAAAAACTAAATGGACCGGTCTCTTCGGAAATGATGCCGTTTCTGATGTTCCCGGAGCCACTTTAGGTGATTTCTTTACGGTTAAGAGGGGCATTGCAACTGGTGATAATGACTTCTTCATTTTGGATAAAGAAACAATCGCCAAATACAGTATTCCGGCGAAGTTCCTTAGGCCTCTCTTACCCAGTCCCCGTTATATTAAGGGAAATAGGATTGATAGTGAGAATGGATTGCCGGTTGTTGATCGACAGCTCTTCCTTTTCTGTTGTAATCTTTCAGAGGATATTCTACGAAGGGAGTATCCAAAGGTATGGGAATATATTTGTGTAGGCTATGAGCGAGGCGTTCAAGATGGTTATATTTGTAGCCGTCGTACCCCATGGTATTCCTGTGAAGAAAGAGAGCCGGCCTCCATCATCATGCCTTATATGGGACGATCGGAGACTAATAACCAAATGTTTCGGTTTATTCTTAATTCTTCTTCGGCAATCACAACCAATGTGTACCTTTTGCTATATCCTAAGCCGCAATATGTTCAGTGCATGAGGGATGAAAGTGTACTTTTGGATGTATGGCGTGAGTTAAATGCTATCCCTACAGAAACCCTCTCCCGAAATGGCCGTTTTTATGGAGGAGGTTTGAGGAAAATAGAACCGAAGGAATTAATGAATACTCCAGTTTATGGTATTGCTTCATTATTAGTTCCACATTCTTCGGATTATCAGTTATCCCTATTTGATTAAGCAGGATTGTTTGTACTATTTCAGGAAAATTTGCAGATACACACGATTACACGTCATATGAGATGCGAGCAAACAGGAAAGCGAAGAGATACTTCGGTAGATATTATGGCGTATCGTGGAAGACCAAATATCGGTCTGCCGATTATGAGGCGTATTATCCAACCCATTATTAAATCTTCGAGAAGAATGAAAAGAAAAGTTGCGATCTTTATTTTGTATAGTGTTATTAGGTTCGTCATGTTATGAACCTGGAGAAAGAGGTCTGTTTTTGAATAACAAGTCTGGTTATGAATTGACTTGTTTTGTGGCGGATGAGATTAATTCTGGGTTTAGTTATCCAGACACATTGCTTCATGCTGATCCCAATCCATTCTGTATTGCAAATAGCATTCTTGAATCAGGTTGGATTTTTGGTCGAAAAGGAAATTGGGAATCCATTTTGTCTGTTACACATTCCGGTGTGTTATCTGTTTATTTGTTTAAGCAAGAAGATGTGGATAATCTAGGTTGGAAATATCTTAGTGAACATAATGGTTATTTAGTTCGTTATGATTTAAGATTAGATGATTTGAAATTATTAAAAGATACACTTTATTACCCTCCAACAACGGCAATGATGAACATTCATATGTTTCCGCCATATGAAAAAGTCAAAACTCATTAGAATGTTTTTATGGTAAAAACGAGTGAATTATGAACGCCTTGAATCGTAACGCTTTTAGTGATAGGACTTTGAGAGCGTTCTCGTTGACCGAGCTGCTGGTTGTCCTTGTGATCATCGGGATTCTGGTGCTGGTTGCGATGCCGAACCTGATGCCGCTGATCTCAAGGGCGAAGGCGACGGAGGCCCAGCAGCAGCTTACATTCCTACATTCGTTGGAGAAGAGCTATTTCTACACCTATTCACGATATTCCAGTGATTTGGAGGAACTTGGGTTTGAAAGGCTGCTCTTGTGACGGATGGCGGGAACGCCAACTATCGAATTGAGGTGGTGGAGGCCGGCGAGAACGGCTTCAAGGCTCAGGCGGTCTCAGTGGTTGACTTTGACAAGGACGGAGTCTTTAACGTTTGGGAGATTGACCAGGACAAGAACCTGAAGGAGACGGTGAAGGACTGATGTGATGTTGAGGTTGCTTTCCATATTCCCACTTACGGTTATGATGGTCTCGGATGCGAGAAGCCGCACGGTTTCATCCTGGTGGATGTCGGCTTCGTGCTGATCGCGATGTACCTCCCGATGTTCAAATTGGGGATGACCATTAGTTAGGGCTTGTGAATATACCGCCTTGAATCATTACAAGCTGGGGCGAAAAGTTCCCTCGCTTACAGAACGCTTTCATGTTACTGTGCCACAGACGTGGGTGAGGGCACGCTATGGCTGAAAAAGTAAAAGCCTAAAGCTATAGTTTTTCAGTCAAGGTGCCACCAGGGTGGATCGCAGTGGCTGTGTGGCTGAAGGTGTTTTGTAAGAAATCATACGCGTCGAATTCGGCTTTCAACGCATTCGGAATCGCACTCATGAGTGGGGGGAGGTATAAAACTTAACCTTTACAAACACTATAAAGCCCAGGTTCGGTTTTTATTGCTAACTTTACAGACGGTTGAGGAACATTATTGTTTTTCAACCATTTAGTTATTGTTAAAAACTTTACAACACAATGTTTGGGCAATTTACTCATTTTGATTCGTCGTGATTCTGGTCTAAATTTGACAGTGCTGATGACCGGCAATGCCGGCATCGCGATAAGCCGAAACACTAAAGCGACACAATAACTACTGAATATGCTATACCAGAAAAGAATCAATAAAATCATAGGTGACATCGACAAGTTCTTCGACACGATCGACCAGGCCTTGCTGATTTTCGGTGAGGGGGTGAAGAACTATCTTTATACTAATGTCGAGGCGTTCAAAGGGAATCTTCAGACGATGACCCGGCTGGAGAACGAGGCGGAACTCCTTCGCAGGGAGATCGAGGCCGGACTTTACAGGCAGTCAAGTCTTGTGAGGCTTAGAGGAGACATCATGCGTCTTCTGGAGGCCTTGGACCACATCGTCGACACCTTGAACGACAATCTGTTCCAGTTCGAGATAGAGAGGCCGTTCATCCCTGTGGAGCTGAATGCTGATTTCTTGAAAATCACTGAGTTGTCCACTCAGGCTGTGGAGACTGCCATTCCGGCAGCCAAGGCCTATTTCAGGACTTCGGACAGTATCACCGAGAAGGTTCACAGGGTCTATTTCTACGAAAAAGAGGCGGACAAGCAGGCCAAATCCCTCAAGAAGAAGGTTTTCCATACGATGGACGAATTAAGGCTCAGCCAGAAGTTCCATCTGCGCTACTTCGCACTCCACATCGAGGAGATTTCAATGGAGGCCGAGAAAGTGGCTGACCAGCTGTCGGTTATGTCAATCAAAAGAAGCATCTGATGGCAGTGACGGTGTTCATACTCTTTGTCATCATCCTGACAGGATGGTTCTCGGTGACGGATCTGCCGGTCGCTCTGGCACCTGCAGGAACCTGCCACACTGTGGCCAGACGGTTCCGTGTCCCGGGAATAATGCTTCTGCTGTTTGTCGGGATCGGCCTTTCCCGTCCTGTGTCTCCTCAGCTTGTTCCCGGCAGGGATTACGCTGTGGTGATCTTCGCCGCGACCTTGGCGGTAGTGGCCGTCAGGATATTTATAAAGGACGCTTCCATAGTGTTTTCTCTTGCCGGAGCGATAGCCGGGACGCGGATGCTCCAAAGCGGTTCGTCGGCGATCCGGTGGTCGGTGCCGCTTTCGTGGCTGGCCGCGGTCATATTCACAATCCTTATCGCCATCATTCTTTGCAAGGTAATCTCTGCGATTTCGTCAAGGTCTGATTGTCATCTGCTTACGAAGATGAACAGGATGGGGCTGGCGATGACGATCGCGGCCTCGGCGCTGATGCTAGCCATAGGGTTCAACCTTGGAGGGCTTGTTCCGTCGGTCTCAACGTTGGAATTCCAACTGTTGGTGTTTGCCGTTGTTGCCATAGCCATATGTTTGCTGGTAAAGGGCGAGGCCGGATCCAACTCGCACAGACTTATGGAGAGGTGCTTCGATGTCAATGCCGAGGCCGCTTTGGCGATGACGCTTGCCACCGCGCTTGTCACCTTGATCTTCTCTTTCGATTTGAGGATCGGGAATATTCAATTGAAAGCCACTCCTTTGGCTCCGGGGCTTCTGATGTTGGCTGGGCTTGCCGGTTGCGAACTGGCTCAGAACAAGGAGGTCAATTGGATGCCACTTGCCTCCAAGATCGGTACGGACGCGCTTCTGACTCCGCTTCTGGCGATGATTCTCGCCTGTCTTATCTCTGGTATGATACATCCGAACCTGTTCTCCTTGGTGAACGCCCAGGTCGGGCTCCTCATTATGCTTCTCGCCCTTGTCTCGGGCGGTCTGACGGTCATGTCGTTCCTTTATCTGCGCGCATCGAAAACCTCCGGCAGGACTCTTCGTGAAATGGACGATGAACTGAACGAGAACCGCCGGGCAATCAACGAGATGGAGATCAAGACGATGCAGGCGGAGAATGAGAACCTGCACAACCTGCTGGATCTCAAGCGCAAGGAACTCGTCAGCGTGGCGATGAACCTGAGCGAGCAGAAAGAGTTCATGGACGGACTCTACGAAAAGGTCAAACAGGCTCAGGCGGAGATGGAACCGGAGAAGAAGGACGAACTTCTTCACGAACTCCGCACCGATCTCAATCTCAGAAGGAATTTCTCCAACGAGATAGATAGTTTCTACGCTCAGGTCGAGACCCTCCACAAGGATTTCACGACCCGGATGACCGAACGGTTCCCACAATTGACAAAACAGGAGAGACGCCTGGCTATGCTGCTAAGGCTCGGTTTCTCCACGAAATATATAGCCACATTGATGAATATAGCTCCGACGAGTGTCGAGATAGGCAGGCACAGGCTCCGCGCGAAGCTTGGCCTGGCCAGAGGGCAGAATCTGACGGAATTTGTCAAAACTATATAACCAAGTTTATTAATCGCTTAATGTTGTAAAGTATGAAAAGAGTTGTTTTTGTTTCTCTGGCAGCCTTTCTGGCAGTCTCGTTGTCCGCCCAGACAACGGACACGAAGAAGGATTCAGAGGTTGAACTGAACCAGTATGGTCAGCAGGTGAACTCCACTCCGGGACAGGTAAAGATCCAGGACGGAATCATGGTGCTGGACGCCAAGAAGATCGACTACAAGATGTGGTTCGACATCCGTGTGCAGGGCGACGCCGCTGTCTTTTTCGGAGGTCCGGACTTCACTTCTTCCCAACTTGACGGGAAGGATAATCCTAACCACATCGGAAACGGAATGTCCATCCGCCGTGCCCGTTTCGCCGTCAAGGCCCAGCTGGACAGGAACTGGTACGGAGAGATTGACACTGACTGGGCTGATGGAATATGTGAACTCAAGGATGCCATTCTGGCCTATAATGGAGTGCCCGGGCTTGAGATCAAGGCAGGTAATTTCAAGGAGTCTTTCTCCATCCAGCGCAACACCACATCCCGTTACCTTATGTTCATGGAACGCCCGATGGTGACCTCGCTCGCACCGTCAAGGCATCTGGGGCTGAATCTGACATATTCAAACAAATGGTTCTGGTTTGCCGGCGGTGTGTTCGGACCTGAGCTCAAGGGAGCCGAAGAGGCCACGGCCATGAAGGACAACAACAAGGATCTTGGCCGCAACGCAGGCCTGTCCTACACGGGGAAAGTAGTCTTCCGTCCTCTCTATAAGTGTTCGGAGTCGGCTCTTCATCTTGGCGGAGCGATATCCTACCGTGAGCCGAAGGTCACATCCACCGACGCTTACGGAGCCGCGCGCTACAGCAGCCGCAACTCTACGAGCATCAACAGGAAGAAGTACCTCGACACCGATGTCATCACAGGTCTTGACCATGAGCTTGCCTGGACCGCAGAGCTTGCCGGTTTCTACAAAGGGCTGCGCTATGAGGGCGCCTACCTCACCCGCGGGGCTTTTCTGGACAAGAAGATCAACAACCTCGGAACCCAGTGGGCCGACGGTTGGTACGCGCAGGCTTCCTATCTTCTTTTCGGCGGTCGTCAGAACTACGACTACGATGGCGCCAAACCGACCAGAATCACTCCTGGGCGCTCCTGGGGTGATGTCGAACTTGCCGTGCGTTATGAATATTGCGACTTCAACACCGCTGACTACTTCGGAGGAAGCGCGGAGGCGTTCAGTTTCGGGATCAACTTCTACCCGACCAAGAACGTGAAGTTTGTCATCAACTACCAGTACAACAACAATGACCGCTATGCCAACGGCAAGGGCAAGCTGTTCGTTGGTCACGACGCCGCCGGCAATCCTACCAAGGACTACACCAAGGTAGTAGAGGGCGCCGGCAAGGCCGGGGTTGACTACCATATGCTCGCGATGCGTTTCCAAGTCGCTTTCTAATTGATTTATAAAATATTATGAATATGAAAAAGATAGCATTGTTTTCGGCGTTGGCTCTCATTCTCGCCGGATTCGCCTCCTGCGTTGAGGATAAGATTTACGATGTGGCCAGCATTTCCGACATAAAGAACACCGTTGCCTACACAGAGGATGACGCCGTGACGGTGACAGCGAAAGTCACCGCTCTGGTGGAGATCACAAAGGTTGAGTTGCTGTACAAGGCTGGGACAGAAGCGGAAAAGACTGTTCCTATGATCGGAATGACAAATGATGCGGGCGTGTACCAAGGAACTATCCCAGCCGCCCCGGTCGGCACAAAGGTCGTCTATCACATTGAAGCGAGCACAGACGGGAACACTAAATGTTCTCCGGAGGTCTCCTACACCGTCGGTGAGGTTCCGATCGACTACACTGGCCTGGCTCTGAACGAGCTCAACGGCAACGACAAATTCATCGAGATCTACAACAAAGGGAAAGAGGACATCCATATTAAAGGAATATCCATCCAGAAGGACGGCAAGGATGTCTGGACGGCTCCTTCCGCCATCCTTAAATCAGGAGAGTTCGTTCTCCTTTACAGCACCGATGTCCAGGCCGATCACGCAGAGCATCCGGAAGGCTATTTCTTTGGCTCAGGCCTTTCCGCCAAGAAGGCTGTCAAGGTGGAACTGTTCGACCCTAAAGGCGGAAGTCTGGACTGCTTCAATCTCGTGAACTTCGTCAAGAAGGCAAGCGCGTCCTACAGCCGTGTTCCTGACGGGACAGGGGCTTGGTACTTCACTTCCGCCACCCCGGCCGCCAAGAACGCCAACGAGACCGCTGACAAAGTCGAAGGTTTGGAATAGAATTATAGATAATGCCCACAAAGTCACGTGATTCGGAGCGAAGCGACCGAAGGGGTTCGGGGAAACCTTTCCCCGTGCCCCTCAGGGGCTGTCGCGAAGCGACTGGGGGTTGGATGAAAAGTGCGCGAAGCGCGAAGCGCGAAGCGACCGAAGGGGTTTGGTGAATCCTTTCCCCGTGTCCCTCAGGGGCTGTCGCGAAGTGACTGGGGGGTATGCATTAATGGAATTAATATATTCATAAATAATTGATTGCTATGGCAAAAGAAGAAATGAAGATTGGCGAGATCTCTAAGCCTCGCTTCGAGTTCCGCTCGTTTGGACAGTGCTTCTGTGAGGCACACAAGAGGATGGCGCGTCTGTCCGTTCCTGTTCCTGAGAAGGTCTGGGAGCGCTCAAGCGACGAGATTTACATCATCTCGCGCAAGAACGACATCAACAACACCAAGATCCGAGGCGGCAAGATGGACATCAAGACCTACGTCCAGACCGTCGATGGCCTTGAGCAGTGGAATCCGTTGATGAAGGGCGAGTTCCCTATCAGCGCCAAGGTGCTTGAGGAGGAGGTTTTCCCTGCCTTTATGGTTGAGATGCCTAAACTGACGAAGGACACCTACACCTACGAGGAGTTCATCGCGATGGTGAAGGCCAACCCTGATCTCGCCGCCGTGCGTGTCCACAAGCAGCGTTTCGGCTACATGGTCAACGACACGATCTGCGAGGTCGGCAACGTGCTCATCAACGGGGCCAAGGTCGTGACCATCAACAGCGAATCGACAGAGATCGAGGACATCAAGAAGACCATCAAGGATGTCGGTCTTGAGGGCGTGGAGAACATCAACTACCTCCAGGCTATCAAGCGTGTTATCGGAATGATTGACAAACCTCTTGCAAACGAATAGATTATGGCACAGGAAATCGAAAGGAAATTTTTGGTGAACGGCGACTTCAAGTCGGATGCGTTCAAGGCTACAAGAATCACTCAAGGCTACCTCAGCAGTGTTCCGGAAAGGACTGTACGCGTGCGTGTGAAGGGTGACAAGGGATTCATCACCATCAAGGGAATCGGCAATGCCAGCGGCGCGAGCCGTTTCGAGTGGGAGAAGGAGATTCCTGTCGAGGATGTGAAGGCTTTGCTGGAGATCTGCGAGCCGGGTGTCATTGACAAGACCCGTTACCTTGTGAAGGCCGGGGAGCACACCTATGAGGTGGATGAGTTCTACGGTGACAATGAGGGACTTACGGTGGCCGAAGTGGAACTTTCCGACGAGAACGAGGCTTTCGACAAGCCGTCCTGGCTCGGCGAGGAGGTCACCGGCGACGCCAAGTACTACAACTCGATGCTGATGAAGAATCCTTACAAGAACTGGAAGTAGATTCTTTGGTCGCAGAGCTTGTCGAAGCGACGTTGGTTCGACAAGCTCACCAACCATCGAAGTTGCATTACCTGTCGGTCGCTGAGCCTACCGAAGTGACCAGCAACCTTCAAAGCACAAAAGTTCAATTTAAAATATTCACGAATATGTCAGACCCTCTGGATATGAACAACTATCGCCTCGAAAAGCTTCCGAAGATGCAGAAAAGCGGCTTCGAGATCTGGATGGCGCGTCTCGGCGGCCCGCTCGCCATACTTGCCTTTGTCCTTATCTACTGGTTCGGACATTTCGGCTTCATCGACAGCCTCACCGCTGAATCCGTGTCGGGAAAGGCCCTGGCACGGCTGAACGAGATAGGCCTGCCCGCGTTCATAAGGTCCAACTATGCGATGTTGGCCATATTCACGGCGGGCCTTATCCTTTGGATGACCGAGGCGATTCCGAACTATCTCACCTCGCTGATCATCATCCTGCTCATCGTCCTCTGCGGTGTCACGACCCAGAAGGAGGCCTTCGCCCAGCTGGGACATCCGGTGATGTGGCTGAATATCCTTTCCTTCGTGCTCGCCTCGATGCTTGTCAAGACCAAGTTCGCCAAACGCCTTGCGATGTGGTTCGTGATCAAGTTCGGCAAGACCGCTAAGGGAGTCCTGTGGAGTTTCCTCATAATCAACATCGTGCTATCGATGTTCATCTCCGCCACGACCGTCAAGGCCACGATAATGCTTCCGATCTTCATGGTTGTCTGCGCCATCTACGGAGCGTCTGACGGTCACCGCAACAATTTCGGGCGCAACCTCGTGATCCAGAACCTGTTTCAGGTCAACATCGGGGCCAATGCCTTCTACACCGGAAGCGGCGCCCACCTGTTGGCCATCTCCTTGATCTTCGGCGCCGCCGGGGCGAGCCAGTTCGGTTACTCGGACTGGCTGGTGTCCTGCGGCCCGATGAGTTTCCTGATTCTGATCATCGGTCTTCTGATGGGGATGTACGTGTTCTTCCCGATGAAGAAGGACGAGCAAAAGCCGCAGATTGACGGCGGTCTGGAGCGTCTGAAAACCGAACTGGACGCGATGGGCAGGATGACCGTCGAGGAATGGAAGGCCGTTGGAATATTTATGGGTGTCCTTATCCTTTGGTGTACTGACAGCCTGCACGGGATTGACGCAACGACCGTGGCCTTCATCGGTGCCGTGATCGCCCTGATGCCGGGAATCGGGGTCGTGAAATGGAACGACGTTGACATCCCGTGGCATCTGATGCTCTTCTCCGCCGGAGCCTACACCTTGGGAGCCGGTCTGAACATCACCGGTCTGCCCGGCACGATGGTAAACGCGGCCTTCGATTCGATGGGCATCACCGACAACACTCCGTTTTGGGTGCTGTACGTCATCCTGACCTTCCTGATGATGTACTCAGGTCTGGTTTTCCAATCCAAGACCATCAGGACGATGATCTTCGTGCCGATCGCGATGGGCATCGCCGAACGGTTCGGCTATCCGGTCATCAGCCTCGCGCTTCCTGTCTCGATGCTGATCGAGCACGTCTATGTGTTGCCGTTCAACAGCAAGCCTGCCGCCCTCCTGTACAACACCAACCAGTACAGTATGACGGATGCCTTCAAGTTCGGCATCACGATGATGACCATCTCCTGGCTGATAATCCTCCTTTGGGGCGAGACCGTCCTCAAATGGCTCGGCATCACCCCGGGTTTGTTCTTTGTGGGATAATTTGTTATATTCGCAAATGTATGCCTAGGCTTTTTTGAAAGCCGCATCGTTATGGCGGACGGTGAAGAATGAGGCGGTTTTTTGTTATGATCGAGATTGACACCAGAATCCACGACCGCTACTCGATAGAGCTGAAAGTCGGCTTCGTCACCCGCAAGAAACTGCGGATGAACGACTTCTCTCTGGCGATGTGGTTCTTCGTGCCCGGCAGTCTCGACATAAACAGGGCCACCTATCCAAAGGATATGTTCTACCAGGATGTAAAGTCGAACATCCGCCTGATCACCCCCGTTTTCCTGCTCCGCGAGATAGTGGAAGGCCCGGCGTTGCCTCTTCGCAACATCCGCGAGGCGTTCATCCAGATGGCGTCCAACCCGACCCGGACCCTGATCTCTGAATATGAATATCAGATCAAGATGTTCGCGGCCATCGTCAAAAGCGCCCTGCGCGATGAATTGGCGCACATCAAGCAGAACCGCATCGGCTCGGACACGGAGACCCTGTGCGACGGCTTCATCCGCAACGCCGGAAAAATCTGTGATGAATATGTCGGACTGCGCACCATCATCAACGCTCCGACCGTTCCAGAGGGCGTGATGAGGATGTACCTTTCCGGGGACGAATTCATCTGCGACATCACCTGCAAGCATATTCTTGAACTCATTGAATGGCTGAGGCGCAGGAAGTTGGATGAGCTGGCCGGCAAGGCGACGGCGCTTTACCGCAGGATCGGGAAGCATATGAGGCAGCTCGGCTACCCGGAGATCCGGAAAGATGACCGGCTGCACAACCGCATATTCATTCATCGCTTCAGCATCCTGAAAAAGTACATCGAGAGCGACCTTTACCTCCGCGCTCCTAAGCGGCGGGACGGGGTGATCGTGGAGCAGCTTTATTTCAGCATCGCCGCCGGTCTGGCGATGTTGTTCGCCACCGTGGTGAGCTTCGCCTTCCAGAAGAAGTTCGGCTCGCTGACCCTCCCGCTGTTTATCGCTCTCATTATCAGTTATATGCTGAAAGACCGCATCAAGGAGCTGATGCGTTACTATTTCGCCCACCGTGTCGGCAGCAAGTACTTCGACAACAAGGCGAAGATCATCCACAAGGACACCGAGCTCGGCTGGCTGAAGGAGGGCGTGGACTTCATCGAGCCGGAAAAGGTTCCCGCCGATGTGATGACCCTTCGCAACAGCTCGCACCTCACCGAGGTCGAGAGCAGCAACGTCACCGCCGAGAAGATCATCCTCTATCGCAAGTCCGTCCACATCGACAGGGACAAGCTTCAGGCTAATTCTGAATATTCTTTCAGCGGCATCAATGACATCATCCGCCTGAATGTCACCAATTTCATCAAGAAGATGGACGACCCGAGCGTCCTGATGCGCACCCTCGACGACGATGGATCCATCCAGACCGTTGATTGTGACCGTGACTATTACCTAAACCTCGTCCTCCAGTACCAGTACGACAACACCGCCGAGTTCAAGCGCTTCCGCATCGACCTCTCCCGCGACGGCATCAAGTCCATCGAAGAGGTCAGGTGATCACTTATTGGTTAACTTCCATTGGATAATGGTTATTGCCGTGGAATGCATCTTTCAGAACAAAAGGAATTTATCCTTATCTGGAGCTTTTGATTTGCGGATTTTTTCTTTAAGGCGGTTTTTCTTCATGTAAACTGCACTTTTACTTGGTAGATTAAAAATCCGCAGTATAATAGAGGCTTCGAAACGGGCGACAACACAACTGAAAAAACGGATGTCGGTCTCATCCAGCAGATCGTGGAACTCGCGACGGAACTGTGTCATAATGCCACCATAGAGTTTGTTCAATTCCGCTTCAAAACGCTTTTGTCCCGCATCATCCACATTGATTCCACCAATCATGTCTGAGATTTTGTCGTAAACAGCCGCTCTTAATCCATATGGCTTCAAATTTTTATCTTGAGCCGAATAGAGGATGTCCGCCAATTTCTCCAACCAAGAGCCTTGAGACAGGTATAGTTCCAGATAATTTTTTTTGATGATATCATAGTCAGTCTTGATTTGTGCAATGGATTTGTCTGCCTCATCCAATCTAATATCAGTCGTCTCTTTCAATATGAGGATTCGTCTGCGTTCCTCTTCTACCTTGCGGGCTTTTTTGTAGAATAATATTCCCACACTTAGAATCAAGATTATAGAAACCGTCACATAGCAAATTGTCCAGAAATGATGAATAATCAACTCCTTTTCCCTTTCATGACTTCGTTCAAGATAATAATTCTTCTGTGCTACGGAAGATGATTGAATCTGCATTTTAAGAACCTTCGCATCAAAGTCTTGTGTGGATTTGACAAGATAGTCGAAAGCCAGTCCATTTTCTCCGTTCAATCTGTAGATGCGTCCCATGCAGTAATTAAATTCAGTACTTTCTCCTTGCCCTTTTTTCTGAAGCTCTGATATAATTCTTTTCGAGTCGTTCTTTCTGCCAACCATATCTAGCAAGTATGCGTAGGCACATTCTTGATTTAGACTAAGGATGTCATGATCCCCAGACAACCTTATCGCTTCCTCAAACAACCCTAAAGCTTTCTTTTCATCTGCCAACTGACCAAAAGATAGCAAAAGACCGTATGCTGCCATGCTATAAGCTCTATAATATAGGGGGAATGACTCATCATTGATTATTTTCCGAAAAAGAGAATCAGCGGCATGATAGTCCATCATGCTGACATAGTTTTTGCCTTATTGACTTCCATCATCCGCACGAAGTCATCATCACCGGATTCTTTGAAACAAACAATTGCCTTATCATAGCAGTCATTGCATTCTGAATAATTATAGGTATTAGTATAGGATAGAGCGATGTCTGAATAGACAAACCCCACAAATTTTCTGTTTTTTACTTTATCGGCATGTTCCAGTGCTTTGGAAAATGTTACAACTGCCTTATCATATTCGTTAGCGGCATTTTGGATTCGACCAAGGTAACATAATGATTTGAATCTGTCATCCGGAGATCCATGACGTTCATAATACTTGACAGCCTGAGTGATGATACGAGAATCTGTGACAACGACATGATTTCTGTCAAGAGCCATTGAATATAGTAATGAATATTCTGCTTTATGTGCTCTTCCCTTCAATTTCAGGGTGTCTATAGATTCCATTATTGTCAACGCACTGTCTGGCTTGACCCACATCAAGGACTCCGCGGAAGCTAATGCCTCTTTCGTTTCCTTGTTAGTACAATAAGTAAGCATCAATGGCAAAAGTGTAATGCCTATTATTCTGGAAAGGTGCATACTGTTTTGATTTTTATTTATAAAAATACTAACTATGAATCAGAACCGCAAGTGCAAGTATAAATAATCAATCAATCTTTTATTCTGGACAAGTATTTCGACCCGGCCGTCCACTTCTTGAAACTCAGACAGTCCAACCTTTAGATTCTGGGAAATACCATCGTTAAAGGCAGCCTCGATTATATAGGCGAAAGACCCATCAACGAGTTTTTGCGGTCTTTTTGAGATTTTTGACACCTTGCCTTTTATAGTGCCATATTCCGAAGGAGGAAAAGCCGTCAAGCTAGCGACCACTTCCTGCCCTACCTTGATTTTGGAGATGTCGGACGAGTGGATCATCATCACTCCGGTCAGTGAAGTGTCTGCCGCTGCCATCAAAACGGTGGCTGAAACTGTCTGCGGGCACCTGATGAAGCAAGTCCCGGCAACAATGGATATAAGCGTCACAAAAATGACAGTGACGCCCCACCGTATTGTCCACGATGGTACATCGCCCATGATTTCATTGACAGGCTCGCTGTGGAATGGTTCATTACATGTCATAATACCTAGTCGCCCAATTCGAGCTGGTTACTTACCAGCTCATAATACTTGCCTTTCTTTGTCACCAGCTCACTATGTGTCCCCATTTCCGCTATTCGCCCTCCGTCCAATACCACTATGTTGTCCGCGCTCTTCACGGTGCTCAGCCTGTGGGCGACAACCACAACCGTCTTCCCGATAAACAGTTTATCCAGATTCTCCATAATGGTCTTCTCGTTATTGGCATCCAATGAATTTGTGGCTTCATCAAGGAACAGAAATTTTGCATTTTTATAGACGGCCCTGGCGATAAGTATCCTTTGCCTTTGCCCTGAACTCAGCCCGTGGCCATCAGTGCCTATCCTCGTACTATACCCCCAAGGAAGAGCCTCTACCCATTCCTTGATTCTTGATATGCCAGCCGCGGCTCTTACCTGACGCATATCCGGGACATCGTCCGAGATCGCGATGTTGGCGGCAATTGTGTCTGAGAAGATGTACCCGTCCTGCATGACAGTCCCACATGTGGCCCTCCATTCCCTTTCGCTGTATTTCTCAAGCGGCACTCCTCCCAACAAGACCGTCCCGTTCACCGGGGTATAAAAACCGAGCATCATCTTCATCATCGTGGTCTTACCACTGCCGGACGCTCCGACAATGGCGGTAACCTTTCCGGACGGGATCAACAGATTTATCCCGTCAAGAACTTTGGCCGACCCTGGACCATCATATTGAAAGCTCACCTCTTTGAACTCCAAATCAGAATTTTCCGGGATCACATGAATTCTTTCCTCGCCGGCTGGCTCCTCATCCTTCATTTTCTGAACCTCCCCGAGACGGTCCAAAGAGATGGAGGCATCCTGAGTTGCCTGCGCAAAGGTAATAAATTGAGAGACAGGGGCGTTCATCTGTCCAAGAATATATTGAAGAGCCATCATCATCCCGAGCGTCATCGTCCCGTCAATCACGGATTTGGCGGCCACAAATGAGATCAGAATGTTCTTTGTCTGGTCGATGAACGTGCTCCCCATCTCCTGTGCCTGGCCAAGACTAAGGTTCTTGACATTGATTTTGAACAGTCGTGCCTGAATCCTTTCCCAGTCCCATCTCATCTGCCTTTCGCATCCATTCAGTTTTATGTCCTGCATCCCTCCGACAATCTGAACCAATGAGTTCTGATTGGCTGAGGCCTGTTGGAAACGCATGTAATCAAGTCTGCGTCTCCGTCTCATGAATGTCAGTATCCAACCGACATAAAAGACTGTACCGATGACGAATATCAGAAGTATCTGGCCATCGTACCCGGCCATTATCACGGAATAGACAAGCAGCGACACGGACGCAATACCGATACTGAGCAACGAACTTGTAAGAAAGTTCTGAATGCGGACATAATCACCAGTCCTCTGCATGATGTCCCCCACTGTCCTGCCGTTGAAGAACGTCATGGGCAACCTCATCAGTTTGCAAAGGAAGTCAGAGATAAGGGATATGTTCACCCTGGATGTTATATGCAGCATAAGCCAGCTACGGACAAGTACGTTGGCCATGCCGCCTAAAGTGAGGAACAGCTGCGCGAGCAACAAGGCGACAACAAAGTGTATGTTTCCGGTTCCTATACCCTTGTCCACAATCGCCTGTGTGATGAACGGCAGCATCAGACTGATGAGGCTTGCCACAAACATGGCCAAAAGTATCTGAATTATGAACGTCTTGTAAGGGCGAAGGTAGCCAATGATAAAGCCAAGCCCGAACCTTTCACCAACATCACCGTTCTCCGAGTAGAGTTTCGATGTCGGATCTAAAAGCAATGCGATTCCGCACTGTCTTTCCCTGTCCTCAATCCAGTTTTTAAGGAAGTCTTTCGCCTTATACCTAAGCAGACCTTCAGCCGGATCCGCCACCAAAACTCTACGATGTCCTTTCCGTTTGGTTATATCATACACCACGATGAAATGACGCTGGTTCCAATGCACGATGCATGGCAGATGCGCCTCGTCACGCAGTTGTTCCCAGCTCAGCCTTACGCCTTTGGCTCTGAACCCAATAGACTCCGCCGCGTCAGAAATGCCCAACAGCGACACTCCTTTCTCTGAGACATGACACACATCTCTTAGAGACTGTAATTCATGTCTTTTGCCATAGAATTCAGCGATCATTTTAAGGCAGGCCGCCCCACAATCTGTCGCGTCACGCTGACGACAGACAGGATGATGCCTATGCAGACCCATTAGAACCTGAACACACCCGAGTCAACATCCGAGTTCTCAAGGCTCTTGGCGGAGTGGTTCTCCTTGCCGCGCTGGAAGAACCATGAGATGGTGAAGCCGAACTCGCGGTTCTTGGTGCGAAGGTTCGTCTGTGTCACGTGGCGGACCGGAGCGAAGGAGACCGTCTCGTTGGAGTACTTGTCGTCGTAGAACGGGAACAGGCACTGGGCTCCGAACTGCCAGTTCTTCCATCCATAGGTCAAGGACAGGTACGACACCTTCTCCAAGCCCTTGCGGTACAGTCCGTCCAGCATCTTCCCGCCGAAAGTCTGACGGCATGACAGTGACCAGTTGCCCCAGACAGCGGATGCGTTTAGATAGACCGGGAAGAACCAGTCGCTGAAAGCCTCACCGGAGGAGGTCTCCTTGATTGTCTGGCGGTCAGCGGAGACATCCACTCCAAGGCGCAGCCACTTCCAAGGGATATATGTCACAATCATATTCATACCCGCTTCGGAGAAACGGTGGGCGTTCCGCGTCTCCAGATACCAAGCATCACCGTCCTGCACGAACGCGTCATAGAGGAAGCCTGCGGTGCGGTTGTAGTGCGCGTCGGTCTGGACAATCAGCTTCCGTGGAATGTTATAGGAATATATAAGCCTCGACTGGTAGCCGGTGCTGTTGTGCACTTCCGCATTTCCCCTGCGGTAGAAGTTCTCCATGATCAGAATCCTGTTGCCGGACATCTGTTGTATGTCAGGCATCGAGGTCTCCGAGTCAAGACGCAGACGCAGCATATTCCTCTTATTCAACCTATAAGACAAGAGCACTGTCGGAGAAAAGGCGAATCTCGAAAAGCCGTCGTCACCGGCCTTCATGTTGTTCTCCGCCCCGAGGCTCACACGGTACGAGAACGAGCCGTGGCGTGAGGAATATTCCCCGTAAAGCCTCTGCCGTCCGGTCCGCACGTTCGTCACGCCGCTTCCCGAAAGGTCGCTCCGCAGAAAACCGAACGCTCCCCTGTACCCGGCGTTGAACGTCCGGTTCTCCTTGGCGTATGACCATACCAGCTCTCCGATGACGGAGTTCTTTCTGGTTCTCAAATCCAGCAAATCCTCAAAAGCATCGGTCTCGGACGTGAAAGCGTTCTGGTCATTTGAATATGATGTCGCGGTCACATCAGCCATCAATGTGCTCGTCTCGGAGAGAGTCTTCTCGAAATAAACATCCACCGTTGGCTTCATGGTGGTGACATCGTTGCTCGCCACCCCAGAACGAGTGTCTTTCAGACCATTAAGGGCAAAATCGATGTATCTGTCGCGACTCATCTTGTTATTAAAGAATGAATAGTCAGCCGAAATCTGGAGCATATAGTCACCAGGCTTTCCGTTCAGCCACGCCACACCGCCGCTGTACTGGTTTCCCCATTCCCGCTGCTTTTGGGAATATTCATACTTATATTCATCACCCCCGAGCCGGTAGGAGAACTCGCCGGTCTCCTCATCCCAGACCTTGCGCTTGTGGTTGAAATGACCCCCGAGGTTGACTGTCAGCTTGTTGTTCCCGCTCACCCGGCTGAGAGCCACATCGCCGTGGGAGTACATCTGCCCGACCCTCGTATAGACGCTCCCGTTCCAGCCAGTGTCAAGCCGTGAGGTCACCACGTTCAGCACCACGTCCGCCATGTCCATGTACCGCACAGGAGGCACATCGTAGAAGTCTACCTTCTTGATTTTCGAGGCCGGGATCAGCTGCAAGTCCGTGTCAGTTGATTTGATGCCGTTGATCAGGATGAGGATTTTCTTGCCGGCCAGAGTCGCCAGCGTGTTGCTCTGCTTGTCGATGAGCAGGTTAGGAATCGTCGCCACAAGTTCCCGTCCGTCCCTGGCCGCCTTCACCTCCGCCGCCGAGAAAAAGTGCGTCGTCCTGTCAACCTTATATGTTATGTTTCCCTCCGTGATGACCGACGCCGAGAGGATCTCCGTGATCACGCTGTCAGGCTGCTGCGCGTGGACCGGCAATAATGAGACTGCTGCAAAAATGGTGATTAACAAACTCTTTTTCATACGGTTATTATTTAAAACAAATTATCGGTTATCTTTTCTCCTTTGTACTTCATCCTTGCCAAGATAGAAAAATAATATCTTGAAACAAAATCATAAAGTACCATTTCATATTTTCTGTTCTCGTTTGCGAACAACCTGTTAAATGACATATGAATATAATCAGGCAAATTCACACATAATCCTTGCCTTATTATATTTTTGGACATCAGCATGCTCTTTATCTCATCATGTCTGACATGCATGGCGTCGGCAACCTTCAAGTTGTCTATCGAGGACATAGCAGTTTCCACCATTTCACGGTTTTCTCTGTACTTCTTATCTATCAGCCTGATTGACTCAATGTTTGTCACATTGAATTCTTTTCGATAGGTGTCTCTCATCTTGCAGAGGAACTCAATTCTGGAGTATATGTCAGGGATGAAAAGCTCCAAATAACTCTGAATGGTGACAACTCCACAAATCCACCGCTCACTGTCAGATCCTGTTGCTCGTAAACATCCCAACATATCACATACGCATTTGCTGTCATAGTAAAACAGTGATTCTATCTGCTCGTAGAATTCTTTGCCGTATCTACCAAACTCCCTTTCGTATGTTCCGTATTCTATCCTTGTAATTATCAGATTATTTATTAGTTCCTTGAACGTTTCATGTGCCCAATCAATAATTATATGGACAAAACTTTCGCTCAATGCATGGAACCTAACCCTTAAATGAAAACCATAGTCATCATTATACCTGATAAAGAGCCATCTATCGCACTCCTGTTTATTACCCTCTATAAAGGGGACAATGTCCCTAAGTAGGCAATTCTCCGCAAAGCGGCATCCCGTGTAAATTTTCAAGTAGGCCCAATCGCTGCCTAAGATACTTTTCTCGCGCATCATCTGGTTCTGTATAGCGGTATTATGAACTCACCACAATATTTTGAGTTACCCTTATTGATTATCAGATCACTTTCTGAAAATAGTATTTCTTCTATTTCCAGTTTCTTTTTTCGTTTGAGCATCTTAACAAAAATTGTGCGGTCCATTTTGTCAGAGAAATCAATAAACAACTCGTTATCATATTCCTTTATGACCACCTTATCAGGAATGCCATTCGTCATTCGCCATTGTTCACCAGGGCAACCGTCCGCGGCTTCGGTAACTATCCATTTACGTTTCGAAATAATGATGTTCTTATATTTGATACGAGGAAGGTACCCTATCATATTGAACAAGTTATCAAAGGCTGGCATTGACGGGCCAATGTTAGTATAGTACTGGTAATCACAAAGGAACTGATAGACATCCGATTTGCCCATCTTGTAATTATGGGCGTTGGACAGCACGGGGATGATTTCCCCATGATCCTTGCTGAACAGACGCAGTTTTCCTCTTTGGCTTCGTAACATCAGATCAGATGCGGAGATCGCCACTCCCGCTGTATTCCCGGCAGATCCCAGATAGTGTATAAACGCGGATCGCATTTCAGGACGGTGAATAATATTGATCACATTTCGCATTGGAAGGTGCACAATTTCCGCTACCAATCTTCCTTGTCTTCCCGCTTCCTCATCCTTTTGTTTTATTAAGTCAGACAGACCAATGAATGCTTTATCCAGATGGCAAAAACGTCCAATCAAATTTGCGGCTGAACTGCCTCCAACATGCTTCAGATCAATTGTCACCCTGTTCCCTCCCTCAATGTATATACTGCATAATACATTTATAGTAGGCATGCCATCCTTAAGTTGACTTCCTTCACCCTTAATAAAATCATCATTGGTCAAACATATTTCCTCCACATCAGAATTGTTCCTGGATGCCTGCAACACTTTCTTCAGAACAGATATCTCGATATCGGAAAGCCTTTTTGCAGAAGCGTCCTTCATTACTTTTGCCTCACCGATTCCGGCAAGGATGCCATCCCTCACGTATGAGATGTGGCCGACAGGATATCCGATGCCAAGCTCGCTGTCCATAGCGAGCAAAAGAGGCACATGCGCATCTCCGTATCTCTTTTCAAATTCCTTTTGGAAAGCCTCAAGAGATCTTTTTGCCGGTTTATTGCAGGCACACAGGATATCAATAAATCCCGCCACATCATCAACAACCGATTCTGACAGAGTCACGTTTTCATATTCCCGAAAACAGTCGGATTGGATTAACGCTCCCTTCCATTCAACTCCAAGTTCATGCAGATTCTCTTTGATTCGGTCAATGGCCATATCATTGTGAGCCAGCGCCCCATCAATCATCTCCAATGATGATTTTATTGATTTTAACCTGTTCAGAAGACATTGTCCAGCATCATATTTTTGACATATTTCAATGATGTGGACCATCGTGTCCTCCCCATAGACAGACGGGTTCAGTTCGCTGACAAGTATTCCATTCTTAATAAGATCATGTATGTATTTTCTCAGGGCTTCTTTGGAGTGGTTTCTTGCATTAATAGTCAGGAGTTCCTCTATATCACATCCTTTGCGTGCTTGGTGTAAAATCCCACTGAGAACCTGATTGTTTTTGACAGACTGTAAAAGGAGGTCATCTCCGTCTCTTTCCACATATCGGATACGATCGTCCACCTCATATATGCTGTCATTCGGATAGAACTTAATTCCTTTGTCAATGAGCTTTTCCTCTATGGACCGTGATAACGAATATAGCACCTCGGAGGCCAACAACGTCACTCTCTTTACATCATCAGCCGCTTTGATTTCAATCTGATTTTCCCCACCGATCTTTCCGACAGAGCATGTGGCGAAAAGTCCGAAAGGAGTGCTGCGCGTTGATGCCCTTGACCAATATCTACAAAGCGTTTCCTGTTCTTTTTCTGAAAGGTGTTGTCTATCTTTTTCGATTTCGGTAAACAGGTCGCTGGAGGCCAGATAAATCGCCTCTTGAAAAAGAGGTTTGGAATAATCATGGAGACGAACATCCTGATATGGGAATATCGGGGTTCGAAGAATATGGCTGCCCAAATGCCAGTATATATGTTGGTTTTCTTTCATCTTTAATTAAGTAGGAGTACTCTTTCCATTGTTTTGTTTCCATTGTCGGAAGATCCCCACAATAAGGACAGGGTCAATCCTGTCATGCCATTTAATAAGCCTGTACGGTACCTGTCAGAGGAAGTGTATTCCATCAGGATTTTCTCTTTCATAAAGGAAAGCGCCTTGTCGTTAATATGTACATTTAACGATTTGGATAACTTGGATAAAAGGTACATCATTCCAGCGTTGCCATGACAGAAACAATTAATGCCCATATCTTGCTCATTGTCAAGGTTCTCGATATTTCTCATAAGACAGTTGCGGGCATGGCTGTAGCAATCCTCATCACCAATGGTTTCGTATGCCATAGCCAAAGTGCTGATCAGGCCCAGACATCCAGTGCAGTAAGTAAGTCCGTACCCCGCAAATCCGCTTTTTAATGATGATTCATGATACCATAACGATGTCGGAACCAGATAATCTGTCTTAACAAGAATGTCTGCCATTAGTCTCATGAATGAATTAACATGATTGACCATTGGGATATTACCATAGCCTTCTTTGATGCATATCAAGAAAAAAGCGATGATTGAGGGGAAGCCATGTAGCAACCCCATATTGCACCATTTTTCTTTGTCCGGCAGCATATAATGCCGCTCAAGATAATAATGCACTAGTTCAATGTCATTGGACATCCTTTCAAACAACACCATCAATGACTTAATGATGCTGCCAAGAAGTTCCGCGCATTTCCGGTTTGCCTTCTTTGCTTCTCCAACACACAATAATCCTACCCCTATCAGTCCGTATTGAAGGTCGTAGTTCTTTACCCTACGGCAGTTGTCGATATAATTTCCGAGTTGTTTCTCTATGATACTGGCGTCAATGGTCGCTTCATCAATAGTTGAAAACATATACATTATTCCCAGCACGCCTCTTCCAAACGTCATGTCCAAGGATTCTCCATGATATTTATTGATGATTTCCATCATCTGCATTAAAAGTCTTCGGGCCGTCTCATCATGTGTTTCTTCATAGAGCGAATGCAACATAAGGCAATCTGCGGATATGCCATCAAACAATGATACATCGCAGTCAACCATACTATCCAAAAAGGAATAGTAGCGTTCCTTTATCTGGTCATAAGTCATCTAACTCAACAAAAACAATTCATCCCACGCTTGTTCTTTATAAAGCAGGCCTATAAGGGTTAATCCTATTCCCGACAGGCCCTCCAGAAGGCCAAATGATTTTTCACTGACAATCACATCTCCTTTTTTATAATACATCTTTAGGAATCCGGCTGTCTCTGGCGTGTCATTATGAGAATAACCAATGAGTATGTCCGACCAAAACAGTAGATCATTTTCATAAGATTGACCATATGGGAGTGTTTGGCATAATCTGCTAATAATCATGACTATTCCTGACGCTCCGTGGCAAATGCCGGCATCCAAAACGCCATTGTTGATTAGTTTTCTCCTTGACAATAATTTGGGTACTAACGGCTCTAGTCTGGCTTGAAGTGATAAATCATTTACCACACGGGCGTAATATAACAGTGAGTATAGACATGGATAATCCCCATTACACCATCCAAGACGAGAATGTGACGCCTTGGGTGTCCGCAAGTCAATACTTGTTGGGAAAAGACTATCATTCTCGTTTGTTCCAATCAAATCCAACCAATGAATATACACATCCACGATTCTTTTAACAATCATCTTGCAACATTCGATCGCCACATTGTGCTTGATTAGTTTTGACAATATTACCACCCAGCTGGCATACCCATGAGGGAAGCCCGTTTCGAAATCGCTGGCATAATTGCTTGTTATGTAGGTATTATCAGTGATTGAACTTGAGGATAACGCCATGACGGCCTCTTTCAGAAGTTCTTTTAGGGAACCATCGCATTCATGATGCAGGAGCATGGAATATAATAACCCGGCTGAGCCATAGAAGAAATCAAAATTATCCGCTTCAAGTTCTTTCTTTGTCTCAGATAGCAGAAATTCACTTATCTCCCGCTCGATTCTTATTTTCGGGCATAACCGTTGCTTCTTTAGATGGGCGATGGTCGCGACTACACCGGCTATTCCCTCTGCATAGTTAATAGGTATGGTTGTATTTCTTAGACCTTCAAAAAGGCAATGGATATAATTATCAGCCAGTCCAACCATTTCGGGATTGACATTCTTTGCATAGTAATACATAAGTAAGATGACTCCACATCTGCCGTCCATAAGGCCAGTCTCAGACATGTCTCCATGCTTAATGACGCATTGGACGATTTCATCAAGTTTATCATGCATGTTTCCCATATTTGGACGGAATCACACGCACCAAAACAGGTACTATGCTTGGTGCGTGTACTCATGAACCAATTTTATTATAAGACCTCCGACGTGTCAAGAGTTTTACATGTCTTGCCATTACAGCATTCCTCAATTCTTGTAAATTGGGTGTTGACACTGTCGCTCTTACGGATAAGGCCGTCACCTGTAGTTGCCCCGGCAGTTATATTCTGCAGTGTTTCTTTGTTAAGGATTAAGTCATCCATACTTATTTATGTTTATTGTTATTGTCTACTCTGTTCGGTTTTCGACATCCCCGTTCGTTTCAATAAAACGAATATTATTTTTAGATTTCAAATATTCCTATGTAACTTTTGTTGTTCTGTAGAGTAAACATAATCGTATAAATTCCCTGTTCTCCTGAAATTGGCATGACGATAAACATTTCACTCGTGCTAAATATGGATAGTTCGCCAGTAGTAACATTTCTTACTTCAATGTTTACTTCTCCAGTATTATGTGCAAATCTAACCGATAGGGACGATGTGATGGAATTATAGTAAGCCTTGATGGGTACTTGTTCGTTGGATTGTGGATTAAGCCGCCCTTGATCATTGTTGACAGGTTTGACATGAATAATCATATCTTCTTCACCATCTAAACTTTTGGCACAGATGGATGAATGTGATAGAAGAATTGCCAAACATAATGTGTGAAAAGATATCCTCCAAAAGCGCATGATTTTTTAACGTTTTAACTTGCTGCAAAGTTAGATGTGTTTGATGTTGTTTTCATAAAATATTACCTAACTCTTGAATGCCAAAAAATTGTCTTTCTGATGCTTTCTAAGGTTGTTTTTAAGTATGAAGTAAGATTATATTCTAACACGGTTTTTGTTAATGTCTTGATATTTAGTACATTATGTGAATTATGGGTTAAATTCAAATTTATTATGTCGAGTTATCTCTTGGATATGAATTCATTACATAGATAGTGGATCTTAATTTAAGCCAATGCGTGCTCTGTAACGTAACGTGAATTTAACATATTTTTGTATAATTAACTATCAAGTTTGACGGTCTTTG
>ERZ1034844.22-NODE-22-length-91947-cov-5.315000_pt1 | contig 91947 bp, 71 predicted proteins | sample MGYA00520594_ERZ1034844 | MGnify/ENA primary metagenome ERZ1034844 (study PRJEB33766, sample SAMN09781733) | gut metagenome | biome: gut microbiome | host: Homo sapiens | place: Madagascar | study: EMG produced TPA metagenomics assembly of the PRJNA485056 data set... | reverse complement strand
GAGGGAATTCAGCTTGTTACAGCCTGCTCGTCGTTTCGCAGCTCGACGCCCAGCCACTTAGTTCGCGCTGGCCAAGAGGCAGGTTCGTTCTTTGCGTCGGTGCGCGGAGACGGGCGATGCCTGGACGTGGAACTCCGTGTTTCACGTGAAACACGGGAATTTTTTGTCAACGGGAAGAAAAAGCGCCCTCGTGATATTCGAGGCACATTGCCCTCTGTGCTCTTTTCTCCTGAAGATTTGGAATTAGTGAAAGGTTCTCAATCGTTCAAGCGCGCGCAGGTAGACCAAATGGGTGCTCAGCTGAGCGCGAACTACCATGCGGTGCGGAAGGATTATGAAAAGATCCTCCGGCAGAAGAACCGCTATCTGAAAGAAAGCGTTTCGCCCCTGTTCCTTCAGAGCATAAATGAGGTTGTGGCTACGGTCGGCTCTCAGTTGTATCGTTTGCGTTGCGACATGATCGCCGCGCTGTCCCCTTACTTGAAGGAATGCTATCGGGAGATATCGGGCGGGCGTGAATCGGTTGAATTGGTGTACGTCCCCTCATGGCTTCGCAAGTCATTTGATTTCGAGCGCATTCCTTCAATTGAAGTGCTCGATAGGGGCTCTGCTCAAGAACGCCTTATCAATGCAATGGAGGAAGATGCGTGTAGGGAACACGAGCGCCGCATGTCCCTTTATGGCCCTCAGCTCGATTTGGTGGAGTTTTATCTTGATGGACTCAATGCTCAGCAGTTTGCTTCGCAGGGGCAGCAGCGAAGCTTGGTTCTGGCATTTAAGATGGCGCAAGTTTCGCTTATCGAGGAGCGGTTAGGTCAAAACCCCGTTTTACTGCTCGATGATGTGATGAGCGAGCTTGATGAGATGCGACGCGACGCTCTGCTTTCCTTGATATCCGGCGAGGTGCAGACCTTTGTGACTGCCACCAATGCGGAAAGGGTAAGTCCGGTGCTTTCCTCGTTGGCGCATGTTGTTGAGATTGGCGGCGAATAAGCATGGTTAGATATGACAGCGATTGGGGATCTTCGCGCGACCCTCGCCGTTACATTGCCGCGATGAACGAGCGGGATAATTCCCTTCGCCCTGTCTCGTCTTCGCTTTCCGCCTTTGCTTCGTCGATGCCTGAGGAAGTTAAGAGGCGCGTTCTTGTGAAGCGCAAAATAGAGAAGACCCATGCTCAGTTTGCTGAACTCGTGGATCCATTTATCCTCAAGCACACCAACTCGGTATACCTGCTCAAAAGTCAGGCGGTTCCCGGGGCGTATGATCTGGTGGTGTATCTGGACAACTCAACGTGCGCTGCTGAGCTGAACGCGAGAAGGGAATTGCTCCGTTTCGAATACCTTGATCGCTTTAATACGACCATAGATGTATTTGAGATTCGTATCTCAAGGGGGCCGTACAAGGACAAACACCCCTTTGCTGATTCTCTCGGATCGGATGCTCAAGCCGAAAGTCGAGACCTTAGCGAAGAAGAATCAGCGCGAATAGAAGAGATGACGTCGACTATCAAAGACCCTCGTTTAAGGGCTTCATTCCGACGCGCTATGGCGGCTCAGAAGCGTCGAAATGACCCTTCTTCATAAAAAATGCCCAACACGATAGCTTTTATACCCGTAGAAGCGCTCTGAATGCCCTCTGCCGCCAATGGGTGGCAAGGTATCTTACCTGTTCTGCTATAATAATAAGGTTAAAAATCCCCTCGATACGCCGCTTGCAGGCGTATCAGATAGCAGAAAGAGGAGGAAATACGTGGCTTCAGACGAATCCCACTACAGCGGCCAAGACATTCAGATCTTGGAAGGCCTTGAAGCAGTGCGCAAGCGCCCTGGTATGTACATTGGCTCTACCGGCCCGCGCGGCCTTCACCATCTGGTGTACGAGGTTGTTGACAACGCAGTAGATGAAGCTCTTGCTGGCTATTGTGACCACATCGAGGTTACCATTCATGAGGACAACTCCATCACTGTTGTTGACAATGGCCGCGGTATCCCCGTTGACAAGCACCCTAAGGAAAAAATCCCAACCGTTGAGGTTGTGCTCACCATCCTTCACGCAGGCGGTAAGTTCGGTGGCGAAGGGTATAAGGTTTCCGGTGGTTTGCACGGTGTAGGCGTTTCGGTTGTGAATGCGCTTTCTACTCAGGTGGTTGTACGCGTGCGTCGCGATGGCAAGGAATACGAGATTTCCTTCGACCATGGCAAAACCAAGGAAAAGCTTCACGAGGTAGGTACCTCTAAGACCAGCGGTACCACGGTAACGTTCTGGCCCGACCCCGAGATCTTCAAGGAAACCACCATTTTCGATTACGAAACGCTGAAAACCCGTTTCCGCGAAATGTCTTTCCTTAACAAGGGACTGAAGATCACCCTCGCTGACGAGCGCACCCCCGGCGAAGACGGCAAGCCCCGTACTGAGATATTCCAAGCTCTTGGCGGCCTTCAGGATTTCGTTAAATTCCTCAATGAGGGCAAGGAAACACTGAACAAGCCCATCTATTTTGAGGCAGAAAACGAAGACGGAATGGTAGAAGTGGCAATGCAGTGGTCCTCTTCCTATTCGTCTAATGGTGTGCTTTCTTTTGCGAATAACATTCACACCATCGACGGCGGTACCCATCTTGATGGTTTCAAGCAGGGCGTTACGCGTACCATCAACGATTACGCCCGTAGCAAGGGAATCTTGAAGGAAAAGGACAGCAACCTTTCCGGCGACGATACCCGAGAAGGTCTTTCAGCTGTTGTCTCGGTTAAGCTCCGTGATCCGCAGTTTGAGGGCCAGACCAAGGGCAAGCTGGGCAATACAGAGATCCGCGGTTTGGTTCAGACTGCCGTAACCAAGGGCTTAGCCGAGTACCTAGAAGAAAACCCAACGCCTGCTAAGCGCATCATCAACAAGGCCTCGCAGGCGCTGAAGGCCCGCGAGGCTGCTCGCAAGGCGCGCGAAATGACGCGCCGCAAGGGCGTTCTTGATTCTTTCAGCCTTCCCGGTAAGCTGGCAGACTGCTCGAGCAAGAACCCTGCCGATTCTGAAATCTTCATTGTAGAGGGCGATTCCGCAGGTGGATCCGCTAAGCAGGCTCGTGACCGTAAGTATCAGGCCATCATGCCCCTGCGCGGTAAGATCTTGAACGTCGAGCGCGCTGGCTTGCACCGCTCGCTTTCCTCAGACACCATCTCTTCGCTCATCACTGCAATCGGCACGAATATCGGCGAGGATTTCAACGCGGATGCTGCCCGTTATCATCGCATCATCATCATGACCGATGCTGACGTCGACGGCGCTCATATTCGTATCCTGTTGCTCACCTTCTTCTATCGCTATATGCCTGAGCTCATTACCCGTGGATATATCTACATTGCCCAGCCCCCGCTGTATGGCTTGAAGAAAAAGGGTAGCAAGAAGCTGGAGTACATCTTCAACGATGATGCTCTGGCTGCCCGTTTGGCTGAGATCCCCGATAGAGACAGTATTTCACTGCAGCGTTACAAAGGTTTGGGCGAAATGGACCCCGAGCAGCTGTGGGAGACTACCATGGAGCCCTCTACCCGCACCATGCTTCAGGTAAGCATCGAAGATGCCGCTGAAGCCGAGCGCGTGGTCAGCGAGCTTATGGGCGATCAGGTTGAGCCCCGTAAGGAATTCATTCAGAAGCACGCTCATGACGTGCGCTTCCTCGACTTCTAAGAGGAATGTCGGGTAAGAGCCCGGCGAAGTGTTTCACGTAAAACATTCAAGCAACAAGACAGAAGGAGTCTTCGTGGCAGAAGATAAGAACGAGACAGACAAGAAGGACGAGCAGCAAACCGCTGCAGCGAATGTTCTTCCTGCTGAGCTCAGCAAAGAGATGCGCACGTCGTTCCTCGAGTATTCGATGAGCGTTATTGTTTCGCGCGCGCTTCCCGATGTTCGCGACGGCCTGAAGCCCGTTCATCGCCGCATTCTGTATGCGATGAACGAAAGCGGCATCACCCCGAAGCGCCCCCACGCTAAGTCCGCTCGTACCGTTGGTGACGTAATCGGTAAGTATCACCCACATGGCGACTCTGCGGTATACGACACCATGGTTCGTTTGGCCCAGCCGTTTTCCATGCGTGTTCCGCTGGTTGACGGCCATGGTAACTTCGGTTCCATCGACGGTGACTCGGCAGCTGCAATGCGTTATACCGAGGCTCGTCTGGACAAGCCGGCTATGGAGTTGCTTCGCGATCTCGACAAGGAAACGGTAGATTTTCAGCCTAACTACGACGAGAGTCTGCAGGAGCCCGTTGTTTTGCCGTCGCGCTTCCCGAACCTGTTGGTAAATGGTTCTTCGGGTATTGCCGTTGGCATGGCAACCAACATTCCTCCGCATAACCTTGGTGAGGCGATCGATGCAACCTGCATGATGATCGACAATCCCGATTGTACGGTGGATGACCTGATGAAGGTTCTCCCTGGTCCTGACTTCCCCACAGGAGGCATCATCATGGGCCGCAAGGGCATCCGCGATGCCTATGAAACGGGAAAAGGAAGCCTCACCATCCGTTCGAAGTGTCGCATTGAAGAGGGGAAGAATGGCAAACATTCCATTGTTGTTTCCGAGATTCCCTATCAGGTGAACCGTACCAATCTTTTGAAAAAGATTGCCGACCTGATTCGCGACAAGAAGCTTCCTGAGATTTCAAACGTTCACGATGGCGCCGACCGCCATGGCATCGATATCATTATCGAGTTGAAGCAGAATGCCATCCCCCAGGTTGTGCTCAACAAGCTGTATAAGCACACTCAGCTTCAGGTTGGCTTTGGCTGCAACATGTTGGCGCTGGTTAACGGTGTTCCTCGCGTGTTGTCCCTGAAGGAAATTCTTCACTATTACATCTTGCATCAGGAAGAGGTTGTGGAGCGTCGTACGCGCTACGACTTGGCCAAAGCGGAGGCTCGCGCACATATCCTGGAGGGCTTCGTAATTGCTCTCGACAACATCGATGAGGTAATCCAGATCATCCGCTCGTCCAACACCGATCGCGAAGCGAAAGACGTGTTGATGGAGCGTTTCAGGCTTTCCGAAAAGCAGAGCGAAGCCATTCTCGAAATGAAGCTGCGCCGTCTGACCGGCTTGGAACGAGAGAAGATCGAAGCCGAATTGAAGGAGCTGCGCGAAAAGATCGACTACTACAAGCGCTTGCTTTCTGACAAAGACTTGGTGAAGCAGGTAATCAAGGAAGAGCTTACTGAAATCAAGGAAAAGTACAGCTCTGCTCGTATTACCAAGATTACCGACGAGGCGAAGGATCTTGACGTAGAAGACCTCATCGCTGAAGAAGAGGTTGCCATTACCGTAACCAAGGCAGGCTACGTGAAGCGTCTTCCTGTGGCTACGTATCGTCAGCAGAAGCGCGGTGGCAAAGGTATGCAAGGGGTTAACCTGAAAGAGGCCGACTTTGTCGAGCACCTCTTCATTTCCTCAACTCATGCATATCTGCTGTTCTTCTCTTCTCGCGGACGTGTATACCGTCTGAAGGCTTATGAGATCCCTGAGGCCTCTCGTCATGCTCGAGGAACCGCTATTGTGAATGTTCTGCCCCTGGAAAAGGGAGAAACTATCGCTGCGGTTATCGCCACCAAGGATTTCCCCGAAGACGAGTACCTGATGTTTGCCACCTCGTCTGGCATGGTTAAGAAAACTTCCATGAAGCTTTATGACCGTACACGCCGAGACGGATTGATTGCTATCAATCTGAAGGAAGATGACACGCTTATCAGCGTTCAGCGCGTTGCCGAAGGGGAAAAGGTCATGATGGTTTCCTCTGTGGGCAAGGCGATTATGTGGGATGAGTCCGAGGTTCGCGCTATGGGTCGCGACACCATGGGCGTGCGCGGCATGACGGTTAACGCCGATGCTCGCGTACTGGGCATGGAAATCGCGCGTCCGGGAACCGAACTCTTAGTTATTACTGAGCTTGGCTACGGTAAGCGCACGCCGGTAGAGGAATATCCTTCTCACCACCGCGGTGGTCAAGGTGTGTACACCATCTCTATGACGGCAAAGAAGGGTTTGCTTTCGGCCATGAAGATCGTCGAGGAGAACGACGAGATCATGATTATCACCGAAGAGGGCGTAGTGGTTCGCACACCGGTTTCCGGTGTGTCGCAGTTGGGACGTTCCACTCAGGGCGTTCATGTGATGAATGTTGCTGGCAAGGATAAGGTTTCTGCTGTGGCAACTTCAACCACAACCGAAAAGAAATCTTCCAAGGCGGCAACCGCCACCCATGAAGATCAGAGCAGCCTGCTCGATGAAGAGTAGTAGAAAGCACTGATACCCTTGATGTTGGGACCCAGAAAGTCTGGGTCCCAATTTTTTTTCCAAAAAATTTTTTACTAATTTCAGGCAGAAAACCACCTAGGATAAGTGCGCTATTTCTCCGAAAAGAGCAATGCTGCCATCTGTTTTCGGAGAAATCTGTTTCACGGTTTGAATTGAAAACATTGATATGACCTGGGTATATATTGAGAATGATCATTTGAAAGAGAAACTGGCAAAAACTTTTTTAAGAAAATGCAAAATTCTTCTTGACCCGTATGGGGGTAGGAAGTATATTAATTGAGCGCGATTTCGGGCCCATAGCTCAGTTGGTTAGAGCGCACGCCTGATAAGCGTGAGGTCAGCAGTTCAAATCTGCTTGGGCCCACCATTTTTTACTGATAAACGCTCCACCGTGAGCCGAGTTTGCCGGTGGAGCGTTTATTGATAACGAAATCGCACATAACCTACGTGGGGCATTAGCTCAGCTGGGAGAGCGCGGGCTTTGCAAGCCTGAGGTCAGGGGTTCGATCCCCCTATGCTCCACCACGAATTTTCGAAGCCGTCCGAATGGACGGCTTCTTTTTTGTGTAAAGCGACTGATCTGCCCTGTTTGGGCTCTTTCGCGCTGGTAAGCTTTTACCGCTTATGGGTTAACAAGACAACGTCTTTAAGAAGGAAGAAGTAGATGAAACAGGAAAACATCCGCAATGTGGCAATCATTGCGCACGTTGACCATGGTAAAACCACCCTGGTTGACCGCCTGCTCTGGTCCTCGCATGTATTCCGCGAAAACCAGGAAGTCGCCGAACGCGTACTCGACTCGAATGATCAGGAGCGCGAGCGCGGCATTACCATTCTCTCTAAGAACATCTCCATCCATTACAAGGACACTAAGATCAACGTTATCGACACCCCCGGTCATGCCGACTTTGGTGGCGAGGTGGAGCGCGTTCTCAACATGGCAGATGGCGCATTGCTCATTGTTGATGCTTATGAAGGCCCCAAGCCCCAGACCCGTTTCGTTCTTTCGCATGCCCTTGAGCGTGGTTTGCGCATCGTTGTTGTGGTCAACAAGATCGACCGCCCCAATGCTAACCCCGATGCTGCTGTCGACAAGGTATTCGACTTGATGGTTGAGTTGGGTGCAAGCGACGAGCAGCTTGATTTCCCTGTTGTTTATGCCTCTGCAGTTAATGGCTACGCACGCTACGACGTCAATGACGGCAACATGGACATGATTCCCCTGCTGGATACCATCCTGAAGGAAATCCCCTGCCCTGACGTAGATGTAGACGGCCCTGTTGCCCTTCAGGTTTGCACGGTTGATCACAGCAGCTATGAGGGACGCATTGGCATCGGCCGCCTGCAGAGTGGCACTATCCATGAAAAAGAACAGGTTCTGGTAATCCAGCCCGACGGCAACCGCTACAACGCGCAGATCCGCAAGGTGTATACCTTTGAGAACCTGGGTAAGGCTGAGGTTCCTGAAGCCAGTGCAGGCGATATCGTGGCTGTTATCGGTGTAGAGCAGACCGACATCGGCGACGTTATCACCGATCCTGAAAACCCTGTCGAGATGGAGCCCCTGGCTGTTGAAGAGCCCACTATGGCTGTTGTGTTCGAGGCTTCTACGAGCCCCTTGGTTGGTCGAGAGGGCGATATCGTCGGCGCTCGTCAGCTGAAGGAGCGCCTGATGCGCGAAAAGGAGAGCAACATCTCCATGCGTATTGAGGAAACCGAAGACAAGTCGGGCGTTCGCGTTGCCGGCCGTGGTGTTCTTCATCTTTCCGTTCTCATGGAAACCATGCGTCGTGAAGGTTTCGAATTCCAGGTTGGCCGTCCTCAGGTTGTTTACAAGGAAGATGAGGCTGGCAACAAGCTTGAGCCTATCGAGGAAGCAACTATCGACGTTCCCAACGACTATTCCGGCAAGGCAATTGAGGTTATGGGTACCGCAGGCGGCATCATGGAGGATATGGTGTCCGACGAAACCATGACTCACCTCACGTTCGCCATTCCTTCCCGTGGCACCATGGGCCTGAAGACCAAAATTTTGAATGTAAGCCACGGCGAAGCAGTGCTGTTCCACCACTTCCGCGAATACGGTCCCTATTCTGGAGAGATGATCGGCCGCAAGAATGGCTGCATGATTGCTATGGCAACCGAGAAGTCTGTTGCATATGCGCTTGATACCCTGCAGGAGCGCGGCAAGCTGTTTGTCGGCCCTGGTGAGGATTGCTATGAAGGCATGATCGTTGGCGAATCCGCCAAGGAAGGCGACATGGTGGTAAATGTTGCCAAGGCAAAGCAGCTGGGCAACCAGCGCTCTTCTGGCGCCGATAAGGCTATTTCTCTTACACCCCCTATCACGTTTACGCTCGAAGAGGCGCTTGAGTACATCGAAGACGACGAATTGGTAGAGGTAACGCCTCAGTCTATTCGTCTCCGCAAGCGCACCCTTTCCGCTACTCAGCGTCGTAAGGAAGCAAAGAATAAATAGGCTGATCCCTTCTAGCTCGGGCTTCCCTCTTACGAGGTAAGTGCCTAAGGGAAAACCGACCCAAGGTAGCTGCCAGGTTGTAAGGCTGGACGATTCGTCGTCCAGCCTTTTTGTTTTAAGTGCTGCCTGCAATGAGGCGTACTTGGATACGAAGACGGATGCATGCAATAGTGTGCATCGGATCAATTCGATTCGAAGTGCTGCCTTGGACCTTGTCTTGCGGCGATGCGGCTGCCGCCTGAGGACAGCGTTGGAGTTGTATGATGCTCATATGTTCAATCGGAGCTATGCCCCGCCGCTCACGAGCGTTGTCCTTTATAGCACCTCGAGGTGCTATACCCGGCCGCACCGCCCCTTGTCTTCGTGCCGGATTCGCCGTGTTGAATTGGACTACTCGCCAATAGCGCCGTCGTAAGAAGGCTCTATGGTGCTGCGCCTGGGCACTCCGCCCATAATGCCGCCCTAATCGCTCCCTTTTGGAGCCTGAAAACAAAAAATCGGTTAAAACTGCAACTTTTTTTGCGATTACGGATTGTTGCGAGCTCCCTAATCACGGATTGAAGCAGAAAAACGCAGGAATAATAGCCGTATAGCGGCTGTTATCGCTTTGAAGGGGCGAAAGAGAGTCCGCAATCGCAAAAAAGTTGCAAAGAAGTTCGATTTTTTGTTTTTGCAGCGGGGAGCTGCTTGATTCTGCAAGAAAGAAGTGAAAAGTCTGACCAGGGGAAAGATGTTTCGTTTCACGTGAAACGGCATGCTGTATTGAGGTCATATTGTTCAGCGCGGTTGGGGCTCTGCTCGGAAAATTTCAGGTGCCAGGGCTATTGCAATTTGCTTGCTCCCATTAGGGGAACCGTCTTTTATGGAGGGGGTGTGATTAAACGGCGGTGATACGTGGGCAAATTGTGCGAACGAAATCACAAAATAGGCGTTGTGCAAAAATAACATGCGTTGCACCTGCTCACCAGGTGCGGCCTCGTTTCGTACCGTAGGAAAAGGAACATACATGAAGCACGGAGCTCTTCTTCGCAAGATTTCTGTTGTCGGCGTATCCGCTGCCTGTTGCATTGCCCTGGTTGGCTGCGGCGGCACGAATTACGGCTATACCGGCGGCGTTGCAGCAACGGTAAATGGTGCTGAGATTCAGGAAGATACCATCACTAAGTACATTCAGGACTTCCGAACCAGTTCAGACCTTACCAGCGACGACGACTGGGGCAATTGGATGAAGGAGAATTCCTTTGACCCCGCCACCGTTCGTGATCAGGTAATCGATTACTACGTTGAGAACGAGCTGAAGAAGCAGGCGTGCGACGAAAAGGGCATTACGGTCGAGCAGTCTCAGGTTGACGATGAGATCAACAATATGAAGGCTAATTACGATAGTGATGATGCTTGGAAGCAGGCTCTTTCCTCTGCTGGCTTGACCGAGGATCAGTATCGTGAATCCGTCGAAGCTGGTTTGCTCGATAAGGCTTTGGAGGATGCGGTTGCGGGAGACGCAGCTACTGCCGACGACTCCAAGGTGCTTGATATGCTGAATACGTATTACACCATGTTCAATGGTGCAAAGAAGTCTTCCCATATTCTGTTCGCGTCGAGCGATACCGAAAAGGCTCAGGAAGTGCTCGATCAGATCAACGCAGGAACGCTCGACTTCGCCGAAGCAGCCAAGCAGTACTCCACCGACACGGCTTCTGCAGCTGACGGTGGTAATGTTGGCTGGGATGCCATCAATTCATTTGTAACCGACTACACCGATGCCCTCGATGGCCTTTCTGTTGGTCAGGTATCTGGTTTGGTAACGAGCGATTACGGTATTCACATCATCAAGTGCACCGACGAGTTTACCTGCGACGGCAAGGCAACCAGCCTCTCCGCATATCCCCAGGAGTTTGTTGATTACATTTCGAATATCGTGAAGGACCAGAACAAGTCCACAGCATATTCTGACTGGTTCAAGGACTATAAAGCTCAGGCTGACATCCAGAACAACGATATGCCCGAGAATGTGCCCTACAACCTTGATATGACAAAGTACGATAACGCCGATTCTTCGAGTGACAATTCTGACGGCTCCACCGATGGCGCTTCCGCCGACACTAATGCCGACGCATCGGCAACGGAGGGATCGTCGGAGTCTTCCAGCGAGCAGAACACCGATTCTAAGAATTCTGGCCAGTAACAACCAAGTAATCAGGCTTTTCCAAGGCCACCTCGCATGAGGTGGCCTTGATTTATCTAGAAAGGTAAGCAATGGAAACAAAACCTCCTCTTATCGAGCTTCATGACGCCGTGGTTCGTCGTAAGGGAAAAGAAATCTTGAATGTAGGGGATTTCACCCTGCAGCAAGGGGAAAGCATTGCTCTTATCGGACCGAATGGCGCTGGTAAATCGACGTTCATCCATCTCATAACCCGCGAGGTGTTCCCCTTGCATCGTGATGAACCTCCGGTGCTGTTCAAGGGGAAGTCGTTGGTCACGCTTGAGGAGGTCAAGCAATGCTTGGGTATTGTCTCTTCAACGATGCAGGACCAGATAACCGTCCACCTTCCGGCTCTCGATGTGGTGTATGGCGGCTTGTTTGGCGTTCTCGGCGTTCCGCGCCGTCACAATATGACCGAAACAGGCAAGGAAAAGGCTTTGCGTGCTTTGGAGTTTTTAGGAATGAGGGAATACGCCGACCACGACATTATGACGATGTCTTCCGGCCAGGCCCGTCGCGTGCTAATTGCTCGTGCGCTTGTTCATGATCCTGAAGTATTGGTGTTCGACGAGCCCACTACGGCACTTGACCCGGAAGGCATGTACTTTGTTCGCAAGGCGATGCGTGATTTGGTTGCTGCCGGCAAATCCATTATTTTGGTTACGCACTATCCCGAAGACATCATTCCTGAAATCAAGCGCGTGGTGATGATCAAAGATGGCAAGCTTTACGGGGATAAACCCAAGGAAGAAGCCCTTACCACCGAGTGCGTTTCTGGCCTTTTTGATGTTCCTTTAAAAATCTTGTCAGAAGATGGTTATTTTTCTCTTGTCAGCCGGTACTAAGATGGTGTAAAGTACAGCCTTGCATGCGCGAGAAGCGCTGCAGCTGGAGAGATGTCCGAGTCTGGCTTAAGGAGCACGATTGGAAATCGTGTATACGCCAAAAGCGTATCTGGGGTTCGAATCCCCATCTCTCCGCCAGTGATTTTTCGAAAGCGCCTGTTTTGGGCGCTTTCTTTTTCACCAGCCCCTTTGGTGGCTGACACATATTTTGGAAGGGTGGCAGAGCGGCTGAATGCGGCGGTCTCGAAAACCGTTTTACCGGTACTCCCGGTAACGAGGGTTCAAATCCCTCCCCTTCCGCCAGCATATAAAGGTCTGCCTTTGGCAGGCCTTTTTTTATACATGTAGCCAGTGCATATGAGCAGGAAAAGCGTTTCGAAGATAGCCTGGCGTGGCAAGAGCACAGACAGGGGATAGGCCCCTAAGGGAGTCTTGCCTGGGAAGTGTGCCGGTGGAAGAGCGGATAGCGGAAAGATCCTCGAGCTTTAGGTGCCCATCGTATGGAAACACTGGTGCTGTTTTTTGCCGGGCCATCGGACTCCGCTGCCCAACCTTCATGGATGGGTTGTGCTCGTTGGCGGAGTTTGGGTTGGGCTTTTCTGCTTGCGAGAGTACACTGGGCTGCATTGGTTTAGAAGAAAAGGGAAAGGACGACCATGGTAGATCGTGTGGTAGATCCCGAAAACGATATCCCCGTAGAAGACGTTGATGATGTGCTGAAGGCCGTTATCGTCGCTGTTTTGGACGAAGCTGCCGACAAGATGGAGGAGGGTAAAGACGTTATCCCCTTCACTGGTCTTGCAGTAAAGGAAAACCTCTTTATCGAGACCCATCCAGGCGACGATGCCGAGGAATGTTTCCTGGCCGCCCGCAATGAGGTTCAGGGCGCTCGTGGCGCTACGGCATATGCATTCTGCTATGACGGCTATGTTGACACCGATGAAGGCCAAAAGGACGCCCTTATCGCCGAAGGTGGCTTGCCGGGCGAAGAGCAGGGATACGCGTTTGGCTATCTTTACGATGAGGAGGGAATTGAGCGCGAGGTTGTCTACATCGGCCCCGCCCCCAACTTTATGGAAAATCTCAAGCTTGAGCTTGAGGTAGAGGGAACCCTCGATCCTAAAGCTCAGGAAGAAGCAACCGAAAAGTAACGAATCCAATTGGGAGAGCCGGCATCGCTGCCGGCTCTTTTTTTGCGTGACGGTGCCGTTACTGAAAGACGCGAGGCTGCGCGGAAAAGGTGCCGACGTACTATTATTCTCGGAACTTTCGCATTGTTTTCGCATCAATTTCAGATGAGGAGAATAGGATGGTTTCAGGAGATTTGTAAGGCTAATGTGTGCAAACCGTGAGTTCTTATAGAGTCATCGGTTCTTCCTTGTTGTGTTTGGTAACCTAACAAGGCTAATTTCCTGCTTCGGGGTAGCCTTTAAACCCGAAGCCGTAAGTCCAGAGGAGGTGAACTGATGAAGGCTTATGAACTCTTGTATTTTGTAGCTCCGTCTATCGACGAAGAATCTCGTCTCGCTGTTATGAAGCGTATCGAGACCGCCCTCGCAGAAGGTAACGGTGTCGTTGATAATGTTGATAACTGGGGTAAGCGCAAGCTCGCTTACGAAATCAACGGTCTGACCGACGGTGATTACACCCTTATCGATTTCCATGCAGAGCCTAGCAACATTGCTGAACTCGACCGCGTACTCCGCATCTCCGATGCTGTTGTACGTCACATGATCGTTGCTCGCACCGATCGCGATTAATTTTCAAGGAAATCAAAAGGTGGACGGATTAGTCCACGTTGTGAAAGAGGTATCGATATGAGTATCAATCGAGTTGTAATCAGCGGAAACCTTACCCGTGATCCCGATTTGCGTTCCACCGCAAGCGGAATGCCTGTTTTGGGCTTCGGCGTCGCAGTTAACGATCGTCGCAAGAACCAGCAGACGGGTGAATGGGAAGATTATCCCAACTTCATCGATTGCACTATGTTTGGTGCTCGCGCACAGAGCGTTTCCCGTTTCCTTTCCAAGGGAAGCAAGGTTGCCATCGAAGGAAAACTTCGTTGGAGCCAGTGGGAGCGCGATGGTCAGAAGCGCAGCAAGATTGAAGTCATTGTTGACGAGATCGAGTTCATGACTAGCCGCAACGACGGTGCTCCTCGCGCCGCGGCTCCCATGGCAGCGCCTATGGCCCAGGCACCGATGGCGGCAGCTCCAATGGCTGCACCGGTTGTAGATGCCTCTGTTTACGACGACGACATCCCGTTCTAATCATTCGAAAGAGGTTAACATGTCTGACTACACCAAGCAGCCTCGTCGAAAGTATTGCCAGTTCTGCAAGGATCATGCGGAATACGTCGACTACAAAGACACCCAGATGCTGCGCAAGTATGTTACTGATCGTGGGAAGATCAAGCCCCGCCGTGTTACGGGCGCTTGCACCCAGCACCAGCGCGATATCGCCAATGCTGTTAAGCGCGCACGCGAAATGGCTCTCATGCCCTACGCTGTGCCTGCTGTAAGCGGCCGCGGCGATCGCCGTAATCGCTAAGAGGAGGATGAAATGAAAGTTATCCTTCTTACCGAAGTTAAGAACAAGGGCGGCGAAGGCGACGTTGTAGACGTAGCTCCCGGCTTTGCTAACAACTACCTGCTTCCCCAGGGTATGGCCGTTCTGGCTACCAAGGGCAACCTGAAGCAGCTCGAGCAGCGCAAGCACAACATTGCTGCTCGCGAAGAGAACCGCATTGCTGACGCTAACAAGATGAAGGCTCAGCTCGAGGCTCTCACCGTTAAGGTTGAGGTTCGCGTAGGCGAAGAGGGCGTTCTCTTCGGCTCCGTAACCGCTCAGATGGTTGCTGACGCTGTTAAGGCTCAGGCTGACCTCGACATCGACCGTCGTCGCGTTGAGATCAAGAATGCCATCAAGTCCGCTGGCGAGCACACCGTTGTTGTGTCTCTCTACCGTGACATCAAGGCTAACCTCGTTCTGCTCGTAGGCGACGAGGCAACCTTCGCTGCTCCTGCCGAGGAAGCTGCTGAAGAAGCAGTAGAGGCAGAAGAAGCAACCGAAGAAGCTGCTGAGTAGCTTCTTATCTGCTTTTTCGAAAGGTCACCCGAAAGGGTGGCCTTTCTTTGTTTCTAGCTGAAGGGTAATAGCAAGCTACGCTTTGCAACGTGTGATTGTGCTCGTATCTTGACATGTGCAAATTGGTCATGGGTTGTTCATAAAGCGGCATCGAGATGGTGATTTGCAGTACATCGCGCTGAATTACGTAAGAAAAAATAATTCTTCAAAATGATTTATAACATGTTCACATAGTTAATAAGGCCAGTAGCGAGCTTCGTTTCAAGTGACTAGCTGACGGTGCTAGCCTAGTAGAAAACAGATCTCCATATCGCGTTCCCATGCAAAGCGATTTATAGCGAAAGGAGATCGTTATGAGCGTATCAAGCTCCCTTCTGTTCGACCATTTTTTGTGGCTACTTCTTCTGATGCCTTGCTTAGGGTTGATACTCACTTACTTCACCAAGAGAACAAAACCCTACCGCAAGAACGGTAAGATCTACCGCCATGACGTGGCGGCTCGCGTGGAACATTGGCCTCATGCTTTAGGCACACTGTTTCTCCTGATTTCGGGCATTATCATGGGACTAAGCTTCTTTATCAGCTTTATTTCAACCAGCGAAGAAGCGGTAATTGCCCTGAATGTCCATTTTGTTGCGGCGTGTGCATTTTTGTTTGGGACGTTTTATTACATTGGCAATGCCATTTCCGAGCCTGCGCGTATGAAAGAGCATCTTCCCAACAGGGATGCAATTTCTTCAACATTGAACCATTACGGTGCCCAGCTGGGATTCAAGAAAGCAAAGTACCCCAAAGAAAAGAAATACTTCCAAAGCGAGAATATGGCGTACGTTTTCGCGATATTCGTGGGTGCTCTTATGGCTTTCACAGGCATAATCAAGTCGATCCAGCACTCTATTGATCTCCCTGGTTTTTTAGTTTCAGCTGCGACGTTGCTGCATGACATCGGCACGGTTGCCATGCTTTTGTTCCTTCTTGCCCATGTGTTCTTTGCGGTTCTGGTTCCTTGGTCATGGAAGACTTTTCCTTCCATGATTCATGGTTGGATGCCGGAAGAGGAAGCGAAGAAAGAGCATCCTGGATGGTATGAGGACATTGTTTCCGAGGAACGAAAAGTCGAGTAAGGCTTTGGGCGATTGGCAGTAGCTTTTTGCCTTGATTGAGAATAATTCCCTATTCGCCGAGCGATGTCCGCCATTCGATAGCTAACCTATAGGTCCTGAATGTTTGACCCATATATTTTGCCTTGCATGGGTATGTCGGTATGGCGGTCTGCTCGTAATAGATTTTGAGATTCCCTCCCCCAAGGGAATTGCTCGAAACGAAAGGGCAGACATAATGTCAAAGCAGTATGAAGACTCCGAGCTGCAGAAAGATCCCCCTTGCAGCATGCCGGAGAACAACGAAGAGGATCTGGCGTCCGAAGCGTCAGAAAATCAAAAACCCGAAGGGGTAACACGCCGTAAATTTGTTGCATTGGCCGGTACGTTGCTGGCTGCTACAACGCTTGGCACGAGCGGCATCATGGCATTCGCACGTGAAAACAGCATCGATGTGGCATTTCCCGTTTCAGGTGGCTATCTCATCGTGGATAGCATGAGGTGCTGTGGCTGCCAAAATTGCATGATGGTATGCGCAATGACCCATTATGGGGTAACGAATCCTGGCCTTGCGCGAATTCAGATCGTGGGCGATTCATTCCAGCATTTCCCCTATGACATGACGATTTTCCAGTGCCATCAATGTACAGAGCCAAAATGCGTTTCGGTATGCCCCACAGGGGCGTGCCATATTGACGAAGAGAACGATAACGTGCGTGTGGTTGACCCCGACAAGTGCATCGGGTGTATGCAGTGCATTTCCGCGTGCCCGAATTCCCCTTCTCGATTGCAGTGGAACAACGAGGATAAGCATTCGCAGAAATGCGACCTTTGCACCAATACGCCGTTCTGGGAACACGAAATTGGACCCGATGGTGTTCGTGCCTGTGAATCGGTATGCCCCGAACGTGCCATTAAATTCGTTAAAGAACTCCCCAAAGAAACCGGCGGATCCCAATATGACGTGGATCTGCGGACGGGAACAAGCTGGCCAGCAATGATGACGTATGCCGTTGGCGCTACCGGTAATCCTGGTAGTGAAGGCAGCTCCGCGAAGAAATAAGGGCAGGTGAAAGCAAATGGCAAATGGATTTGCAGGCAAGATCTTGATCTTGCATCTCGATAAGGAAACATACGAAACCGTTCCGACGTCCAAGTACGAAGAGTGGATCGGTGGTCACGGGATGGCTGCTGCACTGTTTTGGGATTACTGTGAGGACAAAACTATTACCGACCCCTCTGATCCAAAAAACGTGTGCGCCCTAGCAACGTCCCCTATTGCGGGTACGCCAACCCCATCAGGTGGCGGCCGCGCTGAGATGGTAGCGGTTGGTACTCAGGGGTATCCCACACCTTGGTTTACGCGTTCGAACATGGGCGGACGCTTTGGGCCTATGATGAAGCATGCTGGTTACGATGCCTTTGTTCTTCTGGGGCAGGCAAAGAGGAAAGTATGGATCAGCGTTGTGAATGATCGCGTAACTTTCAACGATGCTGAATCTCTTTGGGCTCTTGATACGCAAGAAACGCAGGAAGCCCTGATGCCTCAGATGGTCCACGACTATCATGCAGGCGATTGGAACACCATCGCTTCTGGCTGGCGTGATGCGGGAAAAACTACCCAGCGTCCAGCTATTCTTACCACAGGCCCGAATCCAGAGAATTACGGTCCGCTTTCCTCGCTGGTGTCCGACATGGCTCACGTTATCGGCCAAGGTGGTTTTGGTGGCGTATGGGCTGCCAAAAACCTAAAGGCAATAGGCTTTTTGGGAACGAAAAGCATCGAGATAGCCGATCCTCAGGCAATGATGGATGCGCGTTTGTGGGCTCAGCAATACACCTGGGGCGGCCATGCCGACAACCCCAACAATTACATCGGTATGCAGGATATCTCGTCCCCTCCCGGCAATTCGACACGCTTCTACGGAACAGGAGTATCGAGCAGGCCCTACGGTTGTGTAGGCTGCGTCCGCGCATGCAGGGGCAGAACCTCTAACTACTATGGCAACGAGGCAATGTGCATCGGATTCCATTGGTTTACCCCTCAGGATAAAGCGGCTCACGATGGGGTTATCACGGAGAACACCGCAAAGGCGGCAACTCTGCTCAACCGTGTTGGCATGAACGCGAATTCGTTTATGCCTATCACTTTCTGGCTGATGAGGCTCTATGAAAAGGGACTGATCGGACCAGGCAAAGAAATCGATTCCAGCTTGCCGTTCGAAAAGATGGGCACTATTGAATTCGCCAATGCCCTTATCTCTTCGATCGTTAATTTGACCGATATTGGAGCCGACCTTGCACTGGGATTGCAGCCGTGTGCTGAGAAATGGGGGCGTTGGGAGGAAGATTCTTCCACCGGCATGCTGCCTGTTCTTCAGTACAGCTATGAGCACCATTACGATCCGCGCACTTCAGCTGATTGGGGGTTCGCTTCCATCCTCACCGATCGCGATATCAACAGTCATGACCTGGATTTTCCCTGTTACTGGACTCCATCCCAGAACTACGCTCAAGGGAGGGAACCCGATGTATCGGCTGCGCGCCTGGCGGAAATTATGGGCAAGAAGCTGGTTCCCTTCTGCGATCCCGAAATGATCGACTATTCAGACGAAGGAATTTATAAGGAGCCGTGCGCGAAGGCGGTAGCCTGGACCATTTACTACAACCGCTCTTGGAAAAACACGGTTGGCTTGTGCGACTGGGCTTGGACCGACTTGGTTAACCCTTACGGTAAGGACTTCGAGGGAATGACTCCCGAAGGGGAGCCGAAATTCCTCAACGCCTGCACAGGATGGGACAAGAGCTTCGAGGACGTTATTTGGCTAGGCAAGAAGGTCTACGACCTCGATCGCGCAATTTGGCAGCTTCAAGGCCGTACGCGAGACGTGGAGATATTCTCGGATTACGTCTATGACCAGCCTCAAAACCCGAAGGTTCCTCAAACCTCGTATGAGATTGCCTATTGTCTGCCAACATACAACGAGGAAACGCACGAATGGGCTTACAAGGATGTGTCGGGACGTCAGCTTGACAGGGAAAAGACCGAAGAACTGAAGAGCCATTTCTATCGTCTGGAAGGTTGTGACGTGACGTATGGCTGGCTGAAGCGTTCCGCCTTGGAGGCTGAAGGCCTTGGGTATGTAGCCGATGAGCTTGAGGCTCATGGCGTGCTCGGTCTGGAAGAGGAAGAGTGATGCTAGATGGGAAGCGAAAAAGAGACCGGCGGCGTTTCGATTGATACCCGTTCCTGGGGGAAGGAAGCGCTGAATCCCATCAAAAGCCAGCTGATGCAAGAAGAGATTGAGCAGGAGAAAGTGAAAAACGTTGAAGCACTGCCCCTTCCTAGCAAGGATCAGGTTCGTCATTGGAGTCGCTTCCTGCCGCTCGATGAGTCTGCGGTTGGCGTTTTGTTTTCCCGTTGCGGTGGCGCACAGCCAAAGCACCTGCGTAGTTTTCCCGACAGTGTTGAGTTCTTGAAACCCATAAGCCCGTATGTTGCTTATCAGGTGCATGGGGAAGTCAACCTGATTGGGGTTGAGTACTACGCCGACTGGATACGGGACACTGTGGGCGACGCCGACCTTGCCGAAGCTTTGCGGCCCTATGCGGAAAAGGAAACGGTAACGGGCAGGCAGCTGTCCAATATCCGCCCTATTATCCGAGCGCGCCTCAACCAATATAAAGAAGTGCTCCCCAGCTTGGACTCCTACGAAACCTGCCCGCCACTGTACTAACTGCCAAGTTGAGTGGAACATGGCGTTGACCCCGTTGAGGATGATTTCTCAACGGGGTCAAGCTATTTGGTGTTGTTGTCGAGTCTTGATCGAGGCTCGGCAACAAAGCGGGTATTATGAGGGTGCTAACCATCGAGTCACCAAGGAGCAGACCCTCATGCCTGAAAACAATCAGCCAGCTTCTGAAGCGCGCAAGTCTTTGCCTCAGAACATCGAAGCTGAGCAAACGGTTTTAGCGGCATGTCTTTTGTCGACGGGCGTGTTCGAGGAAGTATCCTTGAAGCTGAAGCCCGAAAGCTTCTTCCGCCCTGCTCACAAGATGATCTTCGAGGCAATGCGCGAAATGAACGCGCGATCCATACCCATCGATGTTATCTCCGTTTCCGACAACTTGAAGGCAGCGGGTCAGTTGGAAGCGGTTGGTGGTCAGCAGTATCTGCTGGAACTTGCCGACAACACGTTTGCGTTCACCAGCTGGCAGCATCATGCCGAAATCGTAAGCCGCGATGCCATTCGCCGCGAGCTTCTTATGAGCGCCGCTCAGATTACCTCACTTGCTTACGATTCCCCCGCCGACCCGAAAGAGCTTATTTCTCAGTCGGAGGCAGCGTTGTTCGGCGTTACCGAGCAAACGGTGAATTCCAGCTTCAAAGGCATTCAGGAGTTGTTGGTAGAAGCGAATGAGGAAATTGCCGAAATGGGTAACCGCGAAGGCATGCTTCAAGGTGTGCCCACCGGCTTCATCGATGTTGACAAGCTTTTCTGCGGCTTGCGTCCGGGCAACCTTATCATCTTGGCTGCTCGCCCCGCTGTTGGTAAAACGTCGTTTGCTATGAACCTTGCAGCCAATGCCGCTAAGTCCGGCGCACCTGTGGCGTTCTTCAGCTTGGAAATGAGTTCCAATGAAATCACGCAGAGGCTTTTGGCGGCGGAGGCAGGCCTTGCTCTTTCGCGCATGCGCAACGGTCAGCTTACCGAAGGGGATTGGAGCCAGCTTATCCAGGCTTCCAGCGACCTTTCCAATTGCGAGTTGTACGTTGACGACTCGGCTGGTCTTTCCATTGTCGAGCTGCGCACCAAGGCGCGTCGTATGATGCGCAACAAAAAGAATGGCCTGATCATCGTTGACTATCTGCAGCTTATGCAACCGGTAATCCCCCATCCCAACAACCGCGCTGTCGAGGTTGCTGAAATCTCGCGTGGCCTGAAGGTTCTGGCAAAGGAACTCGAGGTGCCCATTATTTCGCTCTCGCAGCTTTCCCGTGGTGTTGAGTCGCGCACCGACAAGCGCCCGATGCTTTCCGACCTTCGCGAATCGGGTTCCATCGAACAGGACGCCGACATCGTTATGTTCATCGACCGAAGCACCACGGAGGCTGAGGCTGAATCGGACAGCCGCCCCGATTGGGGCAAGGCGGAGCTTATTGTGGCGAAGAATCGTAGCGGCCCGACGCGCGATATTCCGCTTACGTTCATTCCTGAATTCACCAAGTTCACTAATCACTTCGACGATTCGCGGTACTAGTCTTATGAGAGGCAGGCTGGGTTGAGCACGATCACGTTCATACATGCAGCCGACTTGCACTTGGGAGCGCCTTTTAAAGGGCTCCGCGCAAGTTCGCCCTTGTGGGCCGACGTTCTGCTGAGGGCCATCCCCGATGCGTTTCGGCGCATTATTGACACTGCCATAGAAAAGAGGGTCGACTTTGTGGTGGTTGCGGGTGAGATCTTCGATGACTCGCGCCCTTCGTATGCTGATTTTTCGCTGTTCGTATCGGGCTTGGAAAGGCTCAATGAAGCAGGCATCCCTGTGTACTTTGTGACGGGCAACCATGATCCCTTTACGTCATGGGATAACAGCTTTTCTGCCTTGCCGGAAAACGCTCATTTGTTGGGTGCGGGTAAACCTGGTTTTGCGCTGTACGAACGTGGCGGTGAGCCGCTTGCTCTTATCGGTGGACGCGGATACTTCAGCCAGTCTTGGCCTGCCGGCGTTGATATCTCTGAAGGGGTTTCACGTGAAACTGCCCAGCGTGAGCTGGGTGTTCGTGCGCCCTTTATGGTTGGCGTTCTGCATACGGGCCTCGATATCGATCCCACCCGCTCGCCGGTGCAGCCCAAAACCCTGCTTTCGCGCGATGTTGATTATTGGGCATGCGGCCATGTGCATCAGCCGCGCCTGCTGCCCGCTTCTCGCGATCCGCGTATCGCCTTTTCGGGGTGCCCTCAGGGCAGGAGCGTGGTGGAAACCGGGCCTCACGGGGTGTATCAGGTTATGCTTTCGCAAGGCTCCCCTGTTCAGGCCGATTTCCTCCCTATGGCGCAGGTTGAATGGTGCCGCTTGGAGGTGGATGTGTCCGAATGCCCGACGGTTGCCGATGTTCAAGAGCGCATCGTTTCTGCGCAGTTTGCCTCTAATGCCGATGCTTGCTGCCAGCGGATGATATTCCGCGTGATTCTTACCGGCAAGACGAGCCTCCATTCCCGCCTTGACGCTCATGTGATTGACGACCTTCGCCAAGCGGTGAACGATTCATATCCGTTTTTCTTCATCGATGACATCCAGGGCCGCACTTCGGCGCCTCTCGACAAAGAGGCTCTTCGCACCGAAGGCTTGTTCCCGGCAGCTTATCTTGGCGCGCTCGATGAGTACCGAAAAGGAGACGCAGCTGCGCTTCAGGGAGTGGAAGACGAATTCTGCAGCCGTGACCTTCCTTTGCCAAAAACGCTTGGTCGTGTGCTGCCCACCTTGTGCGATGAAGCTGAAACGCTCGTGCTCGATCTGTTGGGGCGTGAGGCTTAATGGGTGAAAAGAAAAATACTAGCGCCGAAATGCGCATTAGCCCTCTCTTCCTTGAGCATGTGAAAATGTCGAGTTTCGGGAAGTTCTCGAACACCATTGTGGGCCCATTTTCACCTGGTCTGAATGTGGTGTACGGTCCTAACGAAGCAGGCAAAACCACGCTCAATGAATTGGTGAAGGGTGTTCTGTTCGGCTGGCCGAGCTCAAGGGGTCAGGGCAATCCGTATCGCCCTGAATCGGCAGAGCGTGTAGGAAGCCTGTTCTTCCGTGACAGCTCTACCGGCGAAGTGTCTGAGGTAAAACGTGCCAAGAACAGCGAGGGAATAACTGTTCCCGCGGGGCTGCTTACTGACATCGACCAGGAAACCTACAACACCATTTTCGCGTTAACGAGCGACGAGCTCTTGCGTCTTGATCGCCATAACGAAGTAACGGCACACCTGCTTACCGCCGGCTCTGGTACAGGGTCTTCCCCTGCCCATGCACTTGATGAAGTGAACGAACGCATCAAACAGGAGCTTTCTCGTTCGGCTAAGAACCCGAATTCGGTGCCTAACCTGACCGAAGAGCGCCTTCGCCTGCGTGAGTTGGTCCATCAAGGGCGCGAAGAGGCTGATGCGCTGCGTGCGCAGGAGAAAACGCTTGCCTCGTGGGGCCCGCGAAGGGATTTGCTCGCGCAAACTCAGCAGCAGCTTAATACGGAAATCGAAGGGTTGAAAACGTTACGTGCTCGTGTGGAGGAAATCGATCGCTCCATCGAAGAATCGCGCGCATCGCTCCATGAGGCGTTGCGCCTCGAAGACGAAGCTTCCAGCCATGAGGGGGAGCCGCCGCTTGAGCTCGCCAAGCTGGTCGGCTTGAGCAGAGAGGAGCAGTACCAGCTTGCAGACAGCCTCGATGATTTCGAGCGCCGTCGTGCGAAATTAGAGCATTCTTTGGATGCTGCGCGTATGGATGCCGTTCGCTCTCAGTCGGATTACGAAGTGTTTGCTGATCAGGCGAAGGCTGCTGACAGTAAGAACCAGTTCGCTTCACAGCACAAGGTGAAACTCGGTTTGGCTCTGGCTTTGACTATTCTCATGGTGTTCGGCGGTTCGTTTGTTCTGTATAGCGCCCCCGACCATGGAGGGCTTTCCTACCTGATCGCTGGCGTGGCATTGGTTGCATTTGCCCTGGTAATCGGCGCTGCGGGTGTTTCGATGGCGTTGAAGCCGATTCCCGGTGAAGACGAGCTTGATGAAGAGCTGAAGAAGCGCGACTGGGTGGTTCAGCAGGATAAGAAAACAGTGGAGGCTTGCGAACGGTCCCTTAGCGATTTTGATGCCCAGGTTGTGAACTTCTTAGAGACAAACGGCTTAAGGCCGGCTGCTGGCTCTCTTCGCCGTGCCCGCCGATTGCTCGACCAGCTTGACGATTACCGCACCTCGTGCGCAACGGAAAACCTGAACCATCAGGCGCGTTCCCTTCAGTGCGCAAGCCTTCGCAAGGAATTGGCCGAATGCAAGAACCAACGTGTTGAGCTGTGCCGCAAGGCAGGCTTCGACGATGGCGCATCGCTGGAGGCGATATCCCGAGCGATTGAACGCAAAGAACAGGACCGTGCTAAGACGGCGGCTATGGCCGCCGAGACCGACCGCCAGTATGGAGAGCTGTCGGAACGTTTGGCTGCTGCTCGTAGCTCAACCGATTTCGACGAGGCAAAGTTCAAATGCGAAGAGGTGGAGGCGCGCTTGCGGGAAACGTACCGAAGGCTTTCGGTGCTGTTCATTGCCAAACGTTCCCTTGAGGCCGCCATTGCCGAATGGGAACGCAAAAGCCAACCTGAGGTGTATCGCACCGCTTCACGTTTGCTTTCGCAGATGACCGACGGCGCTTGGCGGCAGGTTCGCATGAACGCCCAGGGTGAACTGGAGGTGATCGATGCGGTTAAAACCGTGCGCCCACCCCATTTTCTTTCGCTAGGTACGCGTCAGCAGCTGTATTTGAGCCTGCGCATAGCCCTTCTTCTCTCGGCGGCGAATGTTGGTCGAGGGCTTCCCGTGCTGTGCGACGACATATTGGTTAATTTCGACGATGAACGGCGCGCTCAGGCTGCCCGTGCTTTGGCGGAATTGGCACGGTATCGGCAGGTAATCTTGTTTACGTGCCATTCGGACGTTGCAGCCTTGATGGGAACTGTTGATCCGCGAAGCAATTTGATTCAACTGTAGTATGATTTTGGTTGCTAGGGCTTGTTGCGCGCTTTGGTGCGTTGCGCCTGGCTAATTATTGAAACATCGAAAGGACCTTTCATGCCAAGCACGGTTCTCCTTGGCGCCCAGTGGGGCGACGAGGGCAAAGGCAAGATCACTGACCTTATTGCGAGCGACTACGATTATGTTGTCCGTTACCAGGGCGGAAACAACGCAGGCCACACGGTTATCCACGGTGATACCAAGCTGGCGCTTCATCTGATTCCTTCTGGCGTTATGTACGATCACATCACGCCTGTTATCGGCAACGGTTGCGTTATCGACCCGAAGGTTCTCGTTGAAGAGATGAACATGCTGCAGGGCGAAGGCTTTTCCTGCGATCGTTTGCGCATTTCCTGTGACGCTCACATCATCATGCCGTACCACATCGATCTCGATGGTGCGTCTGAGCGTCATCTGGGCAAGCACAAGATCGGCACCACCAAGCGTGGTATCGGCCCTGCTTACGAAGATAAAATTTCTCGTTGCGGTATCCGCGTTCAGGACTTGCTCGATGAAAAGATCTTCCGTGAAAAGGTTGAAGCTGCCCTGTTCCTGAAGAACCAGGTTCTTACCAAGATCTACGATCTTGAACCTTATACGGTTGATCAAATCTGCGAGATGTATCTCCCCTACGCCGACGTTATGCGCGCCCACATGGCTGAAACCACGCAGCTGCTGAATGCGGAGCTCCGCGCTGGCAAGAACGTGCTGTTTGAAGGCGCTCAGGGCACCATGCTCGATGTTGATCACGGCACCTACCCGTTCGTAACCTCTTCTTCTTGCTGTGCGGGCGGTGCGCCCACCGGTTCTGGCGTGGGCCCGAAGGCGATCGGCAAGGTTTTGGGCATTGCTAAGGCTTACATCACGCGTGTTGGCTCCGGTCCGTTCCCCACGGAACTTCACGACGAAACCGGTGAACTTCTGTGCAAGACGGGCGGCGAATACGGTGTAACCACCGGTCGTAAGCGCCGCTGCGGTTGGTTCGACGCTGTTCAGGCTCGCTACGCGGTAGAGGTCAACTCCATGACCGACATGGCTCTTACCAAGCTCGACGTTCTTTCCTGCGTTCCCCGTATCAAGGTATGCGTTGCCTACGAGGCAGACGGTCAGCGTTACGATTACTTCCCCATGCAGCATTCGGTTATCTACCCGAAGAACGTAACGCCTATCTACGAAGAGCTCCCTGGCTGGGAGGGCGTCGATATATCCGATTGCAAGAAGTTCGAAGACCTGCCCGCAAATGCGCAGAGCTACGTTAAGTATCTTGAAGAGGTTTCTGGCGTAAAGGCGTCCATCATCGCTGTTGGTCCCGATCGCAACCAGACTATCTTCAATGGCTGGGAGAGCCGCTAACAATATGGGCTTCACCCAGTAAAGCAAAACAAGCAAAGCACCTTCGCGGAATAACCTGCGGGGGTGCTTTTTGGCATCAAACAAGAAAGGTTTGAACCATGAACATTCTGGTTCTTGGCGGCGGTGGCCGTGAGCATGCTATTTCGTGGGCGCTTGCGAAATCGCCTTGTTGCACCGAGCTGTACGTGGCTCCCGGTAATGGCGGTACGGCAAACATCGCTCGCAACGTTAAGGATCTCAATGCTGAAGACGCTCAAGCGGTTCTCGCATTTGCCCAGGATCACAACATCGAACTGGTGGTAATCGGTCCTGAGGCTCCCCTTGTTGCCGGCGTTGCCGATGTTCTTCGTGAGGCGGGCATTCCCGTGTTCGGTCCTGATGCGCAAGGTGCTCAGCTGGAAGGCTCCAAGACCTATTCCAAGCGCTTCATGGATGCAAACGGTATTCCTACGGCACGCTACCAGAGCTTCACCGACGCAGCTTCGGCTCGCGCATACTGCGAAGAGCTGGGCGCTCCATTGGTTGTTAAGGCTGACGGCCTTGCCGCGGGCAAAGGCGTTGTGGTTGCCGAAACGCTTGATATGGCGCTCGATGCCGTCGAGGCTTGCTTTGATGGCAGCTTCGGTGATGCAGGCCAGACCGTTGTTGTGGAAGAAATGCTGACCGGGCCCGAGTGCTCTCTTCTGGCTTTCGTTTCCAACGGCAAGGCATTCTGCATGGCTCCCGCACAAGACCACAAGCGCGCCTACGATGGCGACCTTGGTCCCAACACGGGCGGCATGGGTGTGTATTCCCCGGTGCCTATTGTCACTGAAGAAGAAATGGCAACCATGGTTTCCATCATGGAGCAGTCTGCCGCCGCTACGGCAAAGGCTCCGTTTGAAAACGACTATCGCGGCTGCCTGTATGGCGGGTTCATGCTTACGCCCGAAGGTCCGAAGGTGCTGGAATTCAACGCGCGCTTCGGCGATCCTGAAACTCAGGTAGTGCTGCCTCGCCTCGAAGGCGATCTGGTAAATATCATGCTTGCCGTTGCGGAAGGCCGTCCCGAGGACATCGTTCTTTCCTGGTCTGACAAATGGGCGGTAAGCGTTGTTTTGGCAAGCGAAGGATACCCAGGGTCTTATGAAAAGGGCAAGGTTATCCTTGGCGTGGAAGAGGCTCAAGATCTTGACGACGTTATTGTTTTCCATGCTGGTACGGCGTTGAACCCCGACGGTGAGCTCATTACCGCTGGTGGTCGTGTTCTGAATGTAGTTGCCCTAGGCGATACGTTCGAAGAGGCTCGCAACCGCGCCTATGAAGCATGCGAACTCATCAAATTCGAGGGCGTTCAGTATCGTTCCGATATCGGTCGCCGCGCACTGCAGGGCCGCTCTGCTTGGGAATAGGCTGTCTATTGTATCGAGGCACCCGCAATGGGTGCCTCGATTTTTTTTGTCTGCGTTCGTTGGTGCCGCGATTCGTTACTTGTGTCCATCAGGGAAACAAGGTGATCTGAAAATCTATCTGCAGGTTATCACGGGTCTTAGTTGAAGCTTGAAATATTTGTTGCATAAAAGTCTTGACGTATAGAAGACCTATCGGTAATATAACAACTCGCGTCAGATATGATGCTTTCGGTTGGGTAGCTCAGCTGGTAGAGCAGCGGATTGAAAATCCGCGTGTCGCGGGTTCAAGTCCCGCCCCGACCACCATAATTCAAAGACCCGCTTCGGCGGGTCTTTTTTCGTTATAAGCACGATTACAGTAAAACGCCCCCCCGAAAAGGGAGTTGATGCGCACCGTAGAGGCGCGGCGCCCATCCAAAGGTGACGGCTCTAAGCCAATAACCAGCCTCCTTCGGCGAATAGTACCTGCCCTGTCAGATACGAGGATTCATCAGCTGCCAAGAACAGCACGCAGTTGGCGATATCGTCTTTGGTGCCACGGCGGCCGAGTGGGATCTTGTTGCACAAATCAATTTCGCGTTGCTTGTCGGCGTACAGGGCCGCATTCAAGTCGGTGGGAACACTACCAGGCCCCACGGCGTTCACGCGGATGTTTGAAGGGCCCAGATCGCGTGCGAGCGTTTTGGTAAGAGTGACCACGCCTGCCTTGCTGATGTTGTATAGCAGGTTGTGCGGGATATAGGTAACGCTGGAAACCGAAGCGATATTCACGATGCTGCCGCCTGCGCCGTGCTCTCGGTTGTAGCGTGCGAACCATTGGCTGGCGAAGATCATCGACTTCAGGTTTGTGTCCATTACGCGTTCCCAATCGGCTTCGGTAACGGTTTCGATAGTCTCTGTTGTGAATATTCCTGCATTGTTCACCAAGATGTCGAATGAGCCGAACTTTTCCACTACCGCTTCGAAGAATGCCCCGATTTGGTCGACCTGCGTCATATTGACGGGCTTTGCCATGATGCGGCTACGGTCGTCGCCGGCGATTTCCTGCATCAGCTCTTCTTTGCCGTTTGGTGAAATGCTGCACAAGGCAACGTTGGCCCCCGCCTCGTAGAATCGTTCTGCAATGCGCCGCCCGATGCCGCGTGCCGAGCCAGTAATGACAGCTGTTTTTCCCGAGAAATCGTACGTGATGGACATGCCTGTTCCTCCTGCCTTGAATGGGGTTGCTCTAAACGCTTCGCTTGCCTGGATCGTAGCATGCGACGTTGTTTGGTTTTTCTTTGAGGCATATTCATCTGACCAGCGGCAATAAGATCGTTTAAATGGCGTTTTCTATACAGCGACGGGGTAAAGGTGGCATACGTGTTGCCATTTGGTAAAATCGGAAGACCTATGAAAGAAGGACAAATGATCGATTTTGCCATTCAGGGGATCTACCCTCCCTCACTCCAGGCTCTGGTCGACGGCAAGGTTGCCAGTCGAGTTAGATGCAAGGACAGCTCTCTTTATGGCTTTTCCGAAGAAGCGCAGCAATGCGCCGCTGAATATATGGGGTGGGCAACGCTGGCAAGTGAACCGCCGTGCCCTATCGACGAGATCCAGGATTTTGCCGACGAGATGATTTCTCGCGGCTTGAAAACGGTTATCCTCATCGGCCAGGGTGGTTCTACCCAGGCTCCGATGACGCTTACCAAATATAACAAGCCTGATTCTTCGCTTATTACGTTCAAGACGCTCGATTCGGTATCGGCGGTGCGTGTTCGTACCATCTTGGCTGAATGCGACCCCAAAACCACGCTTATCATTCAATCTTCCAAGTCGGGCGGCACCATCGAGCCCACCTTGGTTATGAAAGCGGTTCGCACCATCTTGGCGGAAACCTTGTCGGAAGAGGAAATTCCCTCTCATCTGATCGCCATCACCGATCCTGGCTCTGAGCTTGAGGCGCGTGCCAAGGAAGAAGGCTGGGCTAAGGTATTCTCTGGCGAGCCTACGGTTGGCGGGCGCTACTCTGCGCTTTCCGTTTTCGGTTTGGTTCCTGCCGCTTTGGTGGGCATCGACATCAAAAAGGTTATGGAAAGCGCACGCAACGCCGAGGAGCTGTGCTCTACCGACGATTTGGACAACCCCGCATCGAATTTGGCGGCGTTCCTGTTCGACAACTATAAGAACGGTCGCGACAAGTTTTCGTTCTTCACGCCAAAGCGCGGCCGCGTACTTGGTTTGTGGATTGAGCAGTTGGTGGCTGAAAGCTTGGGCAAGAACGGCTTCGGCATCCTGCCCAACATTGAGGTTGACTCGCTGGTTCTGCGCGAAGATCCGCACGACCGCACGGTTATTACCTACAACACCAAAACCGATCTGTGGGACGATCGCCAGAATTTCAGCCATGCGCTCGAGTTCATCGACCCCGCTATTCCGCGCATGAGCTTCAAGGTTCTGAACGTGGAAGAAGTGGCGGCTCACTTCGTTATGTGGGAATACGCCATTGCTATGGTTGGTTACCTTATGAAGGTATGTCCCTTCGACCAACCCGACGTGGCGGTTGCCAAGAAGGAAGTGCTGAACATCCTGGCCAACGGCGCTCGCGACCCTGAATTCGTGGAAAAGGGCCTTGCTGGCATTCCTATCGGCGATGTCGAGGTTCATGTGTCCGATGCTTTGCGCGGTTCTGTTGCGGACGAATCGCTCGTTTCCGCATTGCGCGCACTGTTCGGCAGCATTGAACCCGGCGATTACTTCAGCTTGAATGCGTTCCTTCCCTTCACCGGCGAAGGTCGTCGCGAAGCGTTGGAAGAAATTCGCCACTCGCTTGCCGACCGTTTGGGCGCGGCATCGTGCTTGGAAATTGGCCCTCGCTACCTGCATTCCACCGGCCAGCTTCATAAGGGCGGCCCGAATGAAGGCGTGTTCCTGATTATCTCGGCAGAAGAACCGAAGGATATTGCCATCGAAGACTCCCGCGCACAGAGCTTGGGCGAACTTGCAAAGGCTCAGGCTTCGGGCGACTTCGCAATTCTTTCCGACCGTGGTCGCCGCTGCGTTCAGGTACATTTGCCTGACAACTCCGCGGTGTCCATTCGTGCCTTGGTTAAGGCGTTCAAGGAGGCAATCAACGCATGACGCGTGAAGCGCTTGATCTAAAAATATCTGGCGTAGTACAAGGGGTGGGTTTCCGCCCCTTTGTCTATCGTGAGGCAAAAAAACGAAATATTGCCGGCTGGGTTCTGAACGATGTCGAAGGCGTGAAGGTGCATGCTGAGGGAGAAACCCTGCCGCTTGACAGGTTTGTGCTGGCCCTTTCCGAAGAGGCGCCTGCTGCTGCGCAAGTAAGCGAAATCGAGATTGCAGAAGTGCCCGTACAGGGCTTTGATGCTTTTGAGATTCGTTTTTCCGATGCAGCGGAACAGGATGAAACCACGCTCGTTTCGCCTGATTTGGCAACATGCGACGCTTGCGTTGAAGAGCTGTTCGACCCGAACAATCGTCGTTTCCATTACCCCTTCGTCAACTGCACCAATTGCGGTCCGCGCTTCACTATCATGCGCAAGCTGCCTTACGATCGCCCCGAAACATCTATGGCGCAGTTCAAGATGTGCCCAGCATGCCAGGAGGAATACTCCGATCCTGCCGATAGGCGTTTCCATGCACAACCTGATGCGTGCTTTGAGTGCGGTCCTGAAATTGGCTGGATTGAATCGGGTTCTGCGGATGGCCTTTCGCTCGAAGGTGTTTCCTGGGCAAAAAACGTCGAGGAATCTGACGAGATTTTTCATCGTGCCGCAAAGCTGATTGCAGCAGGTGGCATCGTTGCCGTTAAAGGCTTGGGCGGGTATCACCTGGTGTGCGACGCTGCTAACGAGGCGGCTCTTGCCGCATTGCGCCATCGCAAACATCGCCCCGGCAAGGCGTTTGCCGTTATGGTTGCTTCAGTGGAAGAGGCTCGCGCTCTTTGCGAAGTAAACGATGCCGAAGCGCGTCAGCTCACGAGCCCTGCGCGCCCTATTGTGTTGCTGCGAAAGCGTTCCAATGCGACGTTCGCGAAGGGCCTGGCCGACAATCTGCCCGAACTGGGCGTAATGCTGCCCACCACGCCCGTACAGCACCTGCTGCTTCACGAATGTGGTGGCATGCTTGTTATGACATCGGGCAACATCCACGACGAGCCTATCGTTATCGATGAAGAAACGGCTTTTTCCCAGCTTGCTGGCGTTGCCGATGCCTTCCTGGTGAACAACCGTGAAATCGTGGGACGCTATGACGATTCCGTTATCCGTATCCTCAATGGCGGTGCTGCGGGCGACATCGTTCAGTTCATCCGTCGCGCTCGCGGTTATGCGCCGCTCCCCGTTTCGGCTCCGTGCTCCGAAGGCGCAAGCGAAGAGCTTTTGGCGGTAGGTTCCGAGCAGAAAAGCACGCTAACCTATGCGCGTGCTGGCAAGGCGTTTGTTTCCCAGCACGTGGGCGACCTGGAAAGTGCTGCGGTGTTCGACGCATGGAACGAAACGCGCCAGCGCTATGCTAGCTTGCTGCATTTTGAGCCTAAGCGCATAGTGTGCGACCACCATCCTGAATACCTTTCTACCAAATGGGCGACGAACCAGGGTATACCCCTAACGCGTGTGCAGCATCACCATGCGCACATTCTTTCCGTTATGGGCGAAAACAACTTGGAAGGCCCTGTATGCGGTTTCGCGTTCGACGGCACGGGCTACGGGCTCGATGGTACTATTTGGGGTGGTGAAGTTTTGCTTTCGAACCTTCAAGCCTACGAGCGCTTTGTGAACTTCGCTTACATTCCCCTGCCAGGTGGTGCGGCCGCCATCAAGGACCCTGCGCGTATTGCCTATGGCGCTCTGTGGTCGTTTGACCTGCTGGAACACGAGCAGGCTAAGAAGTTCGTATCCGAATGCGTTCCGAATGCCGAAGTGTTTGAGCAGATGATTGAAAAGGGCTTGAACACTCCCGAAACGTCTTCGGTCGGGCGCATCTTCGATGCGGCGTCTGCTTTGTTGGGTGTGTGCACTCACCCTTGCTACGAGGGCGAAGCGGCTATTCTTTTGGAGGCTGCAGCTCATAGGGCTCAGGTAGAGGCAGCGGGCTTGCCTGTGGAAGACGAGCGTTACCGTATTGGCTTCATCAAGAACACGGCAACGGAAAACAGCACGGCAGCCGATACTTCGGTTTTGCTGATGGACGTAGCGCCGGTATTTGCCGCCATGCTCGACGACATGCAGGCGTCGGTTCCCAGCCCCGTTATTGCCGCGCGCTTCCACGGCGCCTTCGTGGAGGCCATTGTAAATGTTGCCGAATTGGTGCGAGCCACCTACGGCATCGAAGTTATGGCGCTCGCCGGCGGCGTGTTCATGAACCGCTACCTAATGGAGCGCACGCTTGCGCGCTTGCAGGAGCGCGGCTTTACGGTGGCGCTGAATAAAGAGCTGCCACCCAACGATGCTTCAATTTCTTATGGACAGGCTGTGCTAGGATTGCAGGCGCAACATGAGGAGTGATGCAATATGTGTTTAGCTATTCCCGCCCAAGTTCGTACCATCAACGAAAATAATTTGGCGGTAGTGGATATTCTGGGCGTTACCCGCGAAGTGGCGCTCGACCTTACCCCTTCTGCTCAGGTGGGCGATTTTGTCCTGGTTCATGCTGGCTTTGCCATCGAAGTGGTAAGCGAGGAAGACGCTCAGGAAACGCTCGACCTGATCAAGCAGATTCCCGAACTTGCCGACGTCGAGGGATTATAGGCGGGCGATTCCGATGGATTTGTCTTCTTTCAAAGATCCAGAGCTTGCCCGTGGCTTAATCCGTTCGATTGAGAAATGGGCGCCTGAGCACGCAACCTTGATGGAGGTGTGCGGCACCCACACGGTTGCTATTGCCCGCAACGGTTTGCGCACCATGATGCCCAAAGGTGTACGTTTGGCATCGGGCCCTGGTTGCCCGGTTTGCGTTACCAGCAACAAAGATATCGACACGGTTATTGCGCTTTCGCGCGTTCCTGGCGTAACCATTGCCACCTTTGGCGATATGACGCGCGTGCCGGGGTCGACTTCCAGCCTGCTGAAGGAGCAGGCCGAAGGGCGTTCGGTAAGTATCGTGTATTCTCCGCTCGATGCGCTGAAGCTTGCTCAGGAAAACCCCGACCAGCAAATTGTGTTCGTGGGTGTGGGCTTTGAAACCACCACCCCCTTGGTCGCCATGGCCATTAAACGTGCCAAGGCGTTGGGTCTTAAGAATTTCAGTGTTTTCGTGGCGCATAAGAATATGCCCGGTGCGCTGGAAACTATTGTTTCCGATCCTTCGCTGCAGATTGATGCGCTTATTTTGCCTGGTCATGTAAGCACTATCATCGGCATGAAGCCTTATGAATTCCTGGCGAAGAAGTACGGCATTCCCGGCGTTATCACCGGTTTCGAAGCGGTGGATGTGCTTCAGGGCGTTGCCATGATCATGCGCCAGCTTCACGAAAGTCGCGCTGAGATAGAGATTGCCTACACGCGTGGCGTTGCGCCCGAAGGCAATCCGGTTGCCGTTGCTGCCATCAACGAAGTGTTCCATACCGTAGATGCAACATGGCGCGGATTGGGCGTTATTCCCGGATCGGGCTATGCGATCCGCCCCGAATTCGCCGAGTTCGATGCATTCCAGCGTTTCGAGCCTGAAGTTGAGCCCACGCAGGAACCGAAGGGTTGTCGCTGCGGTGATGTGTTGCGCGGCATGATGGCTCCAAACGAATGCCCCTTGTTCCGCAAGGTGTGCACGCCCGAAAATCCCGTGGGTCCGTGCATGGTTTCCTCTGAAGGATCCTGCGCTGCCTACTTTAGGTACCTGTAGCAGTTCTGCTGGCAGCATCTGCGATGGTGCTGTTTGCAAATATAGTTACGAAAATCCGCCTGTGCAACGGAGAAATGCTTTTTCTTTCTCCGATCTGCCAGGCGGTTTGCTTATTTTGGTGAAATGCCGTTAAAAGCACGGATCGAGCCTTATTCACGTACGTATTGGGCACTTCGGTGCAGCGTGCGTTATGCGACAATAATGCCAAAACCGATGATTAACTAGGGGATGGGAGCCTTATGCGCGCAGAACCTCGGGAAAAGCTGAATCCACGCATCAAGGCAGTGTGGCGCATCAGCGATACGTTGATGCTTACTGTGGCGTGGCTGATTCTGGCGTCGCCGGGAGCCATCGCGTTGCTCGTCGACGCGTCGGAAGCATACTGGGCGGAGCCCTATGTGCTGGTGCTCACCGTTCTGTACGTGGTTTTGCTGGTTGTATTCCTGTTTGCGGTAACGCCGTTGCGCTACATTCGCTGGCATTATGAGCTTCGCCCCGATTTCTTGGAGCTGAAGTACGGCATCGTTTGGCGCAAGCACATCGTGGTTCCTTTCATCCGTGTGCAGAATACCGATACGAAGCAGGGCCCCATTTTGCGCGCTTTCGGCCTGGCAAGCGTGACGGTTTCAACTGCTGCGGGGTCGATGGAGATCCCCGGTCTGCTAACCGAAGAGGCAGACAGCGTTCGTGATCGTGCTGCCGAATTTGCTCGCCTTGCCCGCGAGGACGTGTAGCTATGAGCTCCAACGGCCCCATTCCTCCCAATATGAACTCTGCGCCGTTAGGTGCTTCGGCTTACGAGCCCGAGCAAACGGGCGTGCGCCATTCGCTGCATCATTGCTATATCTGGCTGGGTGCGTTGCGCGCTGCGCCGGTTATTTTCATATGCGGGTTTTCTTCATTGCCGGGGCTTACGAAGCTTGCCGAAGCCCTTGGCTTCATTTCGGTCAATGCGTTTTTCGCCGCAGTGCTTCTGCTCCTTGCTTTTACGGTTCTTGTTTGCGGGGCGGTGATGGGGGCCCGTGCATGGACGTACCGCTACACCTGGTACGAATTTGACGAAACAGAATTCAGCTTCTACTCGGGGATCTTGAACAAGCGGCGTACCCACGTGCCGTATTCGAAGATCCAGTCGGTAAACGAACGCGCTTCTCTTCTGCAGCGCCTGGCGGGCGTGCGCACAGTGAACATCGATACTGCGGGCGGTGCCAGCAACAAGGCGCTGGTAATTTCGTACGTGGAGCGAAGCGCGGCAGAATATCTGCGTCGTGAACTTTTCCGCCGCAAGCACATCGAAGGCGAAGGGGAGCGTGTCGCAGCGGTTGCTCCAGGCTCTCTTGCTGGTCAGGGCAACGTGCTTGATGCTGCTGCTGCCGTTATGGACGATATTCGTGGCGTATTCGCTAAGGACGCAGTGAATACAGGCGTTGTTACTTGCGAATACCGTCTTGGCAACAAGGAACTGCTGTTTTCCGCCCTATGCGGAAGGGCATCGTTTGGCTTGGCTCTTGCAACAGTGATGGCTGCGCTTGTCGTTATGGCAACCTTGGCCATCCTCGCGGTTCTAGTCGATAGCGCAACATTTTTTGCAGCGACGGGTGTGCCCAAGAGCGATCTTATGCTCACATGTGGGCTGACGGGTTTCTTGCTGCTGCTTTGCTTGGCTATGACGTGGGTTACTTATCTGGTTGGCGTGTGCCTTTCCTATGGCGGTTTCCAAGCGCGCCGTCGTGGTGGCCGCATTGAGGTTGAGCGGGGTCTTATAACGCATGTGTTCAACGGCATCGATGTGGACCGAATCCAATCGGTGCACATCCATCAAACTTTTTTCCAACGCCTTATGCGTTGCTGCTCGGTTTCGTACGGCAGGATTGGTGTAGCTTCTGGCGAAGAATCGTCCAGTTCCTCTTCTCAGTCAGAGACGGACAAGCTGGTTGTGCATCCGTTCTTGCCCATCGCTGAGGCTTGGAATGTCGTTCAGGGTTTAACGCCCGAATACGCTCATGCTCCCGTGGCAAGCACCCCTATGCCGAAGGTGGCCCTGCGTCGTGCCATTACGCGAAGTGCGGTGCTGAAGGGCGTTGGATTCTGGCTCGCCGTAGTCCTGCTTCTGTTGTGTGCCGCCGTTTTTGCTGCTGACGCAACAGCTGCTCGGGGGCATGCCCAGCTCGGTGGCCTTGTTGCAGCGATGCTGATACCGGGCCTTTTGCTGTGCGCTGCCATTGCGGCTGTCGAAGTGGTGGGTGCGTTCCTGTGGCACCGTCGTTCTGCGTTTGGTTTCGACGGTTCGGGAACCATCGTGGTAAACGGTGGATACTCTACCGACACGGTGATCGTGCCTCGGAAGAAAATGCAGTATGCCTGCCTGCGCACGAATCCGTTGCAGCGCCATGCTGGCGTTGCAACCGTTTTGGTGTGTACTGCGGCGGGCGTGCGCGGCCGGGACGAGCGGCTGATCGACGTTCCGATTGCAGAAGCATCCGCCTGGCTCGACTGGGCTCAACCGGAGGGTGACCTCGCAGTATAATCGTACTATCAAGCTTATGAACGTGTTTCACTGCTGGGCTGCAGTGAATGTAGCGCCCCGAATAGGGCAGTTGAAGGGATAACAATGGCACAATCGCAGGCTCCCTCAAGGGAATGGACGCCCCGCCAGTTCAAGAAGCGCGATTCGGAGAACCCGAAACGCTCCAAGCGTGAAAAGAAGAAGGATGGCGCTGGCGTGCGCAATTCCCGCAAGGACATTCGCGCCTATTCGCTGGGCGAAGAGATTGCCAACTCGATAACCCACGGCGTTGGTGCGTTGTTGGCCATCGCTGCCATTCCGCTCTGCGTTGTTGCGGCTGTTCGTTCGGGCGGCGGCCTGCATTTGCTTGCTGCACTGGTGTACAGCATCTTCATGTTGTTGGAATATGTGATGTCAACGCTGTATCACGCTATAGCGGTTGAAAAGGCCAAACGCGTTTTCAAGGTGCTCGATCACAGTTTCATTTACCTGTTCATTGCGGCTTCATATAGCCCGTATTGCTTGGTTACCCTGGTTGATTGCCACGGTGTTGCCCTGTTTGCGTTTGTTTGGGCGGTTGCCATTATCGGAGTAATTGCTGAATCGTTTTGGGTGTTCCGTCCGCGCTGGATTTCGGCGGTACTGTACCTGTGCTTGGGCTGGTCGGTTGTGTGGTTCATTCCGCAGCTGTGGGCGCTGCTTCCCGCCCCGGGCTTCTGGCTTTTGCTTGCGGGCGGCCTTTGCTACTCCGTCGGGTGCATTTTCTATGTTCTGAAGAAGATCCCGTATATGCATTCCATTTTCCATGTGTGGATTCTGGCCGGTTCAGTGTGCCAGTTCCTTTCCATCTGCCTGTTCGTTTTGTAGATGCTTCCTTTAACATTTTCCTGACGAAGTAGTTGACTTGTCTTTTGTTGCTGTTAAATGGGGAGAGTTGGAAGGAGCAGCGTGGCAAAGGACGAAAAAAAGGGGTATTCCCTGTTTAGTCAGCCAAAGTCTCGGCCGGCGCTAACGCGCGGCGAAGACCGAGTTATCGCTGGCGTTTGTTCGGGCATTGCCGAGCGCATCGATGCCGATGCGGTGTTGGTTCGCGTCACGGCTGTGGTGTTGCTCATCTGCACTTTCGGTTTGGTTGCCGTCCCCTATATTGCCTTTGCGGCGTTTCTTCCCTCTTCAGGCGGGGAAGGCAAGCCATTGAACGTCAGCCCGCTTGACGTATGCTCCGACCGCTATCACCGTGTGGTTGAAGCAGGAGTGGCTAGGGTGGAAGCGCTGCGCAATTACGGTATTCATGCCGATGCGGGCCATATACCTCCCATGCCGCCTGTGTCTTCAGGAGTTTCGCGTCCTATGCCTTCGGCTCCTGCGCAAAGCGTGGTGGTTAACGACGCCAATAAAGCGCGCAAACGAACACCGGTGGTATTGGCTCTGGTGGTGTTAACCACGCTGTTTTTTGTTTTTGTTGCCAACTACTGGGTTTCTCGCATTCCTGGAGTAAGTTTTTGGGGCTTTTGGCCAGTCCTGTTGATTGTCGCGGGCACAACCCTTCTGGTGTGCTTCGCGGATAAGGCTCCATTGCGCCTTCGTCTGTGTGGCTTGGTTGTTTGCATCGAGCTCTGCATTGCCTTGTTGCCCTTTACTCTTGGTATTTGCCCGCCCCACAGCTTGGAGCGGATCACCGATTTGTCGGCACTGATATGGCTTTCGGTGGCAGCCTGTTTCGTTATCGCTTGCGCCTTTGACCGCATTGATTTTTTGGCGCTGGGCGTTGGTCTCGTTGCGGTTGCTTTGGTGGTTTCGTATCTCGATATGGGTGTGTTTGACCGCTTGGTGGCGTTTTCATCATATTCCCACCACAATACTGCGTTGTCGCTGATCAGAAGCTGATTTGGAACAAGTTCAGAGCCTTTATAACAGGGTAACCCCAGGACTTTTACGCCCGTTTGCCGATGGCTAAATTTGGAGCCTTTCGCGTAGGCAGGTATAATAGGCCTTGCGCTTTTGTGTGCTTATTGCGGTCTGCCGGTTCTAATCTCGGTGGTTCTGCAGACAAGAAGGCCCGCGCTCTTTACTTCCCAAAGGACAACGGCGAAGCTTCGGCATTGGAGTTTTTTGGCTAAAGTCAGCGTACATACCAAAAGAAGGGTTGCGCCGTTTTTCATGGTTTGCCTCGTGCTCATCATGGCTATGGCGGTGGTTGCCTTTTGCTCTGTCGGCCAGGCGCAGGGTTCCAAGCAGGAAGATTCTTCCACTCTTGGCTTGGGCTCTTCCCGTGCGCAGGCCGCTGATACCCAGCAGCTTTCTTCGGCTCAGCGCGCTTCCGGCGTGGCCGATGCCTCTTCCAGCGTTGACGGGGTAACCGTCACCGAAGCAGCAGATGCCACGGAAGCAACCCAGCGCTCTATCACGGTTAAAGACCCCGACCCGGTTGTGGTGCCCGTTGCGGTAGACGAAACCAACGCCTTGGCAAAGCAGAAGGCGAACGAGGTTTGCACACTCGATCCGCTGCCCACTGCACCTCGCGTTGCTCCCGACGTTAACGACGGCACTTGGCAGAGCGGCGTTGCCTCGGCCTATTCCATTGAAACCAACGACGATGGTCAGGGCAATTTCGGCGTAACCAACACCGCCTCGGGCATCGCGCTTACGCACCAAAGCGTTACGGTTGCCGTTCCTGAAGACAAGTCCTATCTGATAGGCAGCATTTGCGAGATTTGCTACAACGGCAAGGTTGTTATCGCTACGGTTACCGATACCGGTGGTTTCGCCAAGTACGGTCGCGCGCTCGACTTGGCGCCAGGTGTTTACAAGGCCTTCGGTGCCAGCAGCTACACCGACTGGGGTACGCGAAACGTGTACTACCGATTCATTTAATGCTCAACGCCGGCCTGCGGGTCGGCGTTTTTTATTTCTTTGGCGCATTGTTTTCGCTTGTTGTAGCGGGTTGGCTTTGAGTTGGGTCCTCTGATCTTCTAAACTATCCAGCAGAAGTGGCGCGCTGCAGGAACGCTTGTTTTCGCGTGTGCCATTCTGAATGGGAGGCGCCTTCTTCCGCGTGTTTGTGCATGCATTGGTTAGCGCTTGCCCAGGCAATAAGGACAACCGAAATTAGCAGTAGCTGTGTGCGGCATTCGCTTTGCGGATGGGCAAGCAAGCCCGAATAGCCAAGTTGTTGCTTGGCCGAAGGGACATAAAGCCCGTTTACTGCGAGGGGTTCACACAGGTTCGCTGCGGTCAAAATGGAGGCGCGGCGCGCATGAGGCGTCGCGATAGATGTGAGCGACATTATTATTGTGGGCTGTGGCCGTGTTGGTTCGCGCTTGGCCCTGATGCTCTCCGAGCATGACAACAACGTATGCGTAATCGACCGCGACCCTTCGGCTTTTGCCGCGCTGGGCCGCGATTTCAATGGCTCAACCTTTGTGGGCGTGGGCTACGATGAAGAGATTTTGGTGAACGCCGGCATCGAGGAATGCGACTTTGTGGCTGCGGTAACCCAAAGCGACAATGCCAACCTTATGGTGGTGGAAATTGCCCGCCGTCTGTACGATGTGCCTCATGCTGTGGCGCGTTTGTACGATAGCAGCCATGAGCGAACTTACTTGCAGCTGGGTATCGACTACGTATGCGGTACCACGCTGGTTGCCGAGGAGATATTCTCGAAAGCCATATCGGGCATCGGCGATCATATTGCTACTTTCGGCGATTTCGAGGTGCTTCAGTTCGCCCTTAACCTTTCCGAAGTGGGGCAGAAGTCCATCAAGGTTGCCGACTTGGAAAGCCGTCACGGCATTCGCGTATGTGCCTTCGAGCGCGCCGATGGAACGGTAAGCTCCATTCCTTCGCCTTCAAGCATCTTGTATCACGGAGATGCGGTGCTTGCCGTGGTTTCGCATGCGATGCTTCCCGCTATCGCGAAGTACGCACAGGATTAGGAGGTTGCGGTGTATATCGTTATCGTTGGCGGCGGCAAGCTCGGCGCATATCTTGCGGGTACCCTTTTGCGCGAAGACAACCAGGTTGCCTTGATTGAAAAATGCGATGCTCAAGCCCGTCGCCTGGCGGAAACCATCGACGGCTCTTGCTTGGTTATCAGCGGTGATGGCTGCTCGGCTTCCGTTCAGGAAGATGCGGCCATGCAATCTGCCGATGTGTTCGTGGCGGCAACCGGCCAAGACGAAGACAATCTCGCCGCGTGCGAGATTGCTTCGCGCGTGTTCGATGTACCGCGTTGCATTGCTCGCGTGAACAGCCCAAAGAATCTGCGAATCTTCCGCCGTCTGGGCATTGAAAGTGTTTCTTCCACGGTAATGATCGCGAACATGATTCAGGAAGAGGCCATGCTCGGATCTATGGGCGTTGCCGTTTCGCTTTCTAGCGATCAGATCGGCTTGCTGGACATCAAAGTTCCCACCATGCGCAACCACGACAACTACAAAGGCGTGCGTGCGTTGGACATTGAATTTGATGAGGGCATCCGCATGATTGCCGTTTCCCATCAAGACGATGTGGAAGTAGTGAACAGTGAAACACGCATTTTCCCAGGTGATCAGGTTATTGTTGCAGCAGACACCGATCTTTTGGGTCGCGCTCGCGAAATCGTGCGTTCGTTGTAACGGTTGCCGTGGACGTTCGCGTGTTTTATGTTGGTAGAATATGGTCTCAGTCATTTGCCTGGTAAGGCATACGTAAAGGGAGGAATCGAATGATCGGTCGCTACACCCGCCCCGAAATGGGTGCTATTTGGGAGCTCCAGAACAAGTTCGAGATCTGGAAGGAAATCGAGGTTCTGGCATGCGAAGCCCAGGCCGAATTGGGCAAATCGGGAATCACCAAGGAAGAGGCAGCTTGGATCCGCAAGCATGCAAATTTCACTGTTGAGCGCATTGACGAGATCGAAAAGGTTACCAACCACGATGTAATCGCCTTCACCACCAACATGGCGGAGTACATCGATGCCGACGTTCCCGAGGGAACCGAGCCTCCCAGCCGTTGGGTTCATTACGGTATGACTTCTTCCGACTTGGGCGATACGGCTCTTTCCTATCAGATTACCCAAGCGCTCGACATCATTTTGAAGGACGTTGCTCTGCTGGGTGAAACCTGCAAGCGCCGCGCTTTCGAATTCCAGGAAACCCTGTGTGTAGGCCGCACCCACGGCATCCATGCTGAGCCCATGACGTTCGGCATGAAGTTCGGCAGCTGGGCATGGGCCCTGAAGCGTGCTCAGGTGCGCTTGCAGGAGGCTCGCAAGGTTGCAGCAACGGGTGCAATCAGCGGCGCTGTTGGAACTTACTCCAGCATCGATCCGTTTGTAGAGCAGTATGTCTGCGAAAAGCTTGGCCTTACCCCCGATCCGCTTTCCACTCAGGTTCTGGCGCGCGACCGCCACGCTCAGGTTATGACGGCGCTGGCCGTTACCGCTTCCACGCTGGAGTCCATCGCTATGCAGGTGCGCCTGCTTCAGCAGTCTGATGTTATCGAGGCTGAAGAGCCGTTTGCCAAGGGCCAGAAGGGTTCTTCGGCAATGCCCCATAAGCGCAACCCCATCACTGCGGAGCGCGTATGCGGCCTTTCCCGTGTGGTTAAATCTAACGCTCAGGTAGCGCTTGATGATGTTGCGCTGTGGTACGAGCGCGACATCAGCCATTCCGGCGCAGAGCGCGTTGCCATGGCGGATAGCTTCATTGCCCTGGACTACATGTTCGGCAAGATGCAGTGGATGCTTGATGGTCTGCAAACTTACCCCGCCAAGATGGAGCACAACCTGTGGCGCACCAAGGGCCTTATCTTCTCTTCGAAGGTGCTGCTTGCCCTGGTTCAGACTGGTATCACGCGTGAAGACGCATACGTTATCGTTCAGCGCAACGCCATGAAGGTATGGGCCGACATCCAGAACGCTGTCGATGGCCCCACCTATCGTGAGAACTTGGAAGCCGACCCCGAGGCGAAGCTTTCCAAGGAAACGCTCGACGAGATCTTCGATCCGTGGGACTTCCTTACGCGCAAGGACGTGGTATTCGATCGCCTGAAGGAACTTGAGTTCTAAAGTAGGCGGAATATCGTTTGAAAACAAAGCGAGGACATCCGAGACTGGATGCCCTCGCTTTTGTTTTTCTTGCAATGTTGCAGTGGACCGCCTCGCAGGACAGCCCGAGGCCATCTTGTACCTTCGGTGCGCAGGCCCGCCCCGAGAGCGCCGTTGGGGCTGAGCCGACTCGTCCCTGCTCGCATCGTCGCCCTTTCGGGTCTGCTTCGGACCCGTCTTGGAGCAGTCCCCGGAGGCCCAAAAACAAAAAATCGGCTCGCAGTGCAACTTTTTTGCGATTAGGGATTGTTTGGAGATCCCCGATTGCGGATTGAGACGCAAAAGCCCAGGTAATTTACTGCACTACGGTTCGATTTTTCTTTTTGGAAATGGAAAAGAGTCCGCAATCGCAAAAAAGTTGCAAAAATGTCGGGATTTTTGTTTTTGCAGCGGGTTGATCGTCGAAACGAGGCGGATTCCGCGAGAGGAACATGGGGTTCTGTCAGTTAAGGCGGCAGCGCGTCATTATCGGCGCCACTAAAACGCGTTATCGATGCTGCCCTTGATGGGCGTGAAGACGCGCACGAGGGCATGGTCGTTGCCGCTGTCGTTGTCGTCGGTGATTTGAGAAAGACCCACAAACGAAGAGCGGGTACCCGTGGAAACCAGATGCTCGCCATAGGTGTCACAGCCGCTTGGCGTGTCGATGGCAAAGTAACTCTTGCTGCCGAAATTAACGCCGCACAGGGCAGTGGTGGATTTCACCACGAACCATTCTCCCGACCAACAGGGGGCGGTAATGGGTGAGCGCGAGAATCGGAACCACTGCAGGCCGTCGTAGTTATAGGCATTTGCCGCCGAACGTGGCGTGTAGGTGCCTAGGTTGGCAATGCCGCCGCCGAAATTGTAGATGCTGCTGAATCCAAACGAAAAACCGCTGCGACCGTAGCTGGCCAAGTCGGGCGTCATAGACGAAGGGAGCGTCATCTGGTCGACGGTGGAATTGTCTTTGGCTGAAATTTTGGTGAGCTGGTAGTAGGTGCCCTGAGCTTCGGCGCGCGGTGTGATTACCACGCCATCGTCGGCTGAGGTTACGCGTGTGGCGAAGGCCTTTTTCGAAGTGTAGGGAACGGCTACGTCGGTGGAGCCGAAGCGCGCACTTTTAAGGGCGCTTCGCTCGGCAGCCGATTCCCCCGAGGTGTTGGGGCATACCTGCCAGAAAGCGGTTTCGCCCACGGCGGCAATGGACGGAATGAGCCAATTGCCATCGCCCTGGTCAACCTGGGTGATAGACGCGGCGCTGCCGTTGGAAAGCTTTGCGGTGTACACGCGCCAAGCGGATTCGTAGGCGCTTGATTCCGTCCAAATAAGGCCGTTTTCGCTGCAGCGCACATCGACGATTTCGTATCCTTCGTCGGCGCCCTGCGCAGCGGAGAGTATTGAAGCGGTTTTGCCGTTGGAAAGGTACAGCAGACTTACCGTGTTTAACGGGCTTGCCGATTCACCGGGCACCAGGCAGGCGGCAACGGTGTCGTTGTCGGCCCATACCAGGGTTCCGTACGTAAGTTTGTAGCTTCCAGCAGCCTTCACGTGCTGCGTGTAGTCGGCTTGGCTGTAATCCGAAAGGGCATTCACCGCATCTTCAGGGACGCTGATGCTGTTCACGGTGGCTTCCTTCTTGCCTTCCAGCGCGTTGGTTGCAAGGGAAAGGCCGCCGCCCAAAGCGGCAACGCCTGCGATGACGCCCGCTCCGATAAGCAGGTTCCTGCGTGTAAGCAGCACTTCGGGGCCCGATTTCTTTGCGGAAACACCGCTGGCCACTTGGTTGAATGCGGGGCCGAAGACATGGGTGGAAGCGTTGGAGAATCCGCCTTTTCCCTTCGTTTTCGCAGACGGCCCGAACGCCGAGCGGCTTCTGGGCGCAGAGGTGGAAAAGCCCTGCGGAGCTGCCTTGCGGGCAGAATGAGCGCCGCGCGTGCTGCCTCCGCGAACCCCTGCACTTCGGTTGTGCGAATTGCGGGAGGGGCGAGGGGCTTTGCCGGGGATATTTTGACTGCGTTTAGTGGGCACGTATTCTCCTGATGTGGTGCTTTCCCGCACAACGGTTAGGCGGGTACTGCTGAGGGGTATTGTGACATTTGGGTGTCCGCTTATGGCTCCTGTTCTGGCAATTGATACAATAATTGCAAATGGCGCCTGGACGCTCTGATGCGTTGCGCGCAACAGCGCATCGTATTGGTTGGCCCCAGTGCCCGCAGCCGCTTTGTCCGCATTTTGGCTGCGCTGCATGTGCAGATAAAGCCCGTACGGGCTTTTCGATACCTGTCAGGAGGCATTGATGACTTCTTCAATGAACGAAAGTACTCGTCGTATCCTTCTTGTGGAAGACGAAAAGGCCATTCGCGATGCGGTGGCGGCATATCTCGAACGCGAGAACTATTGGGTTACCGCCGTGGGCGACGGCCAGGAAGCTTTGGAAGAGTTTTCCAAGCACCACTTCGATTTGGTTGTGCTCGATCTGATGCTCCCTCGTGTTCCCGGCGAGCGCGTATGCCGCGTTATCCGCGACAACTCCGACACGCCCATCATCATGCTCACCGCTAAGGGTGAAGTGGAAGACCGCATCATCGGCCTCGAGTTGGGCGCAGATGACTACCTTATCAAGCCCTTCAGCCCCCGCGAATTGGTTGCTCGCGTACGCGCCCTTTTGCGCCGCGTGCATTCTGAGTCTGAGCCTCAGCGTGAAGTGCTGGAGTTCGGCGAGCTCACCATCGACATTTCGGGTCACAAGATCCTTGTAAGTGGCGAAGAGGTAGACCTTACCGCCAGCGAATTCAAGCTGCTCACCACGCTGTGCCGCTACCCTGGCCGTGTGTACTCGCGCATGGAATTGGTCGAAAAGGTTTTGGGCTACGACTTCGAAGGCTATGAACGCACCATCGACTCCCACGTGAAGAACCTTCGCGCCAAGATTGGCGACAATCCGCGTAATCCGAAGTGGCTTCATACCGTGCATGGCGTAGGATACCGTTTTGAGGATCCCACGAAGGCCAACTAGTTTCCTTGGAACCTGCAGCGCGTTCTGCTTTCGGGCGGGGCGCGCTTTTTTATTGGGGCCGCCACAGAAAGGAGTTGCTGATGGCTGCGAATTCGACCGATGCCGCCTGGAGCCAAGCGAACAGCGAGGAGCCAGATGGAAGCTCGGGAAAGAAGAAGGGTCTGAACCTTTCGTTCAACAAGCGCATCGTGCTGGTAATGCTGGCCGTTTCCTTAATCACGGTGCTTTCTTCCATTGTGGTGCTTTCCTTTGTATGGGAGCAGCACTTTCAAACCTATACGCGCGAAAATGTGCAGCGCGTTGCCGATTCCACGGCCGATTCCATCGCCCAGGGCTATAAGGCTTCTCGTGGCGATTGGTACAGCGGCGCCTTGAACGCTGCTTCTTCGGCGAGCATTCTGTACGATTCCATCAACGTGCAGGTGCGTGACGAAAATGGCGTCATCGTGTACGACGACTCTACCGACAAGGCTTTGGGTGCGGCTGCTATGAGGGAATCGAGCGGCAATGTGGCTAAGGCGGCCATCGATGTCGACGGCAATCAGGTTGGCACCGTGTTCGTGCGGGTGCACGGCTCCGATACGTTGCTAACCCAGACCGATGCCGAATTCCGAGAAAAGTCGTATCAAGCCATGATCTTTGCTGCATTCATCGCGATGGCCATTTCGGTTGTGGTGGGAGTGTTGTTCTCCCGTGCGCTTGCCGCCCCCATCCGCCGCATTACGAATACTGCTAAGGCACTGAAAGAGGGCGATTATTCGGCGCGTACCGGCATGAAGGGTACCGACGAAATTGCCCGTTTGGGCAATATGTTCGACGCCATGGCCGATTCCGTGGAGCAGAACCGCAAGTTGGAGCGCAGGCTGGTAACCGACGTTGCCCATGAGTTGCGCACGCCGCTTATGGCCATCCAGTCTACCGTTGAGGCGATGATTGATGGCGTGTTCGAGCCTGATGCTGAGCGTCTGGAAACGCTGAATTCCGAGGTGCGCCGTCTTTCCCGTTTGGTTGATGCGCTACTGAAACTCTCACGCCTAGAGAGCCGCGCCAAGGCCATCGAGCGTCAGAAGGTCGACCTTACCGAAATGCTGTCGGCGGTTGTGGCAACGCATCAGGCCTACATCAACGAAGAGGGGCTGAACCTGGAATTCGAGTACGATCCGCACGTGTACGTGTACGGCGATGCCGACCTGCTGCGCCAGGCTACGGCGAACCTGATTTCCAATGCCGTTCGCTATACCCCAGAAGGCGGCACCATTACCATCACGGCTCGCAAGGGCGAGCTGATGGGGCAGATCAGTGTCCGCGATACAGGCATCGGCCTTACCCCCGAAGAAGCGAAGATGGTATTCCAGCGCTTCTGGCGCGCCGATTCAGGCCGTGCCCGCGCAACGGGCGGCTTGGGCGTTGGCCTTTCCGTGGTGAAGGAAATTGTGGATCAGCACAATGGTTGGGTGCGCGTTGAGGGCCGTCCTAACGAAGGGGCGTGCTTTACCATCTACGTGCCCCTGTACACCAGTGAATCTGAAAAGAAGAAGGGCAACCGCCCCCGCTTCGGAACGAACTAGCTTTGGAACGAACTAGCTTCGGAACGAACTAGCTTTGGAGGGCGCCTTCCGTGCGTTCTGCACCCAGGCTTAAATCGCAGTAGTTGTGAATCGACGCAAGTAGTGCTTCTTTTTCATGCGTTGCTGCGCAAGATGTTCCATAATAGAGTTCTGTCAACAAACTCAGACGGAAGGACGGTCATGTCTGTAATCGACATCAAACCCGATGCACAGGGAAAGGTGCGCGATCTGTACGATTTGGGCGACAAGCTGCTGCTGGTTGCATCCGATCGTATTTCTGCTTTCGACTATATTCTGGAAGACGAAATTCCCTATAAGGGCCAGGTGCTCACGCAGCTTTCTTGCTTCTGGTTCGACCTTCTTTCCGATGTGGTGGACAACCATCTTATTTCTGCCGACGTTGCCGATCTCCCCGAGCAGTTCAAGCCCTATGCCGATAAGCTCGCTGGCCGTTTTATGCTGGTAAAGAAGGCCAACATGTTCCCCGTCGAGTGCATTGTGCGCGGCTACCTTACCGGTTCTGGCTTGAAGGACTATCAGAAGACGGGCGCTGTATGTGGCATTCAGCTTCCTGAAGGCCTGGTAAATTCTTCCAAGCTGCCCGAAACCATCTTCACTCCTTCCACGAAGGCTGAGATTGGCGACCACGACGAGAACATCAGCTTCGAGCAGTGCGAAAAGCTCATCGGCACCGAAGATGCTGCCGCCATCCGCGACCTGACCATCAAGGTGTACGAAACGGCTGCAAGCCACGCGAAGGAACGCGGCATCATCATCGCCGACACCAAGTTCGAGTTCGGCGTATACGACGGCAAGATCATCTTGGGCGATGAGGTTCTGACCCCCGACTCTTCTCGTTTCTGGGCAGCTGACACCTATAAGGTTGGCGAAGAGCAGCCCAGCTTCGACAAGCAGTTTGTGCGCAACTGGCTCAATGCCAACTGGGACCGCACTGGCAACCCGCCGCGTCTGCCCGAAGATATCATCAAGAAGACCAGCGAAAAGTACATTCAGGCTTACGAGAAGATCACGGGCAAGACGTTTGTAGCCCAGTAGGCCCCGACAAAACACAACAAGGAGAATCAAGGGATGTCTCAGCGAAACCCCATGAACGAGCGATACACCAGCGACCAGAAGCGTGGCGCTACCCGCAAGAGCGCAGCTTCCGCCAAGCCGGTTTCGAAGGCTGCGTCTTCGGTGCGTACCACATCGGCCAAGCCCGAGAAGAAGGGGTTGTTCGGCGGCTCCAAGAAACAGGCGCCGGCTCCCGCGAAAGCTCCCAAGAAAACCCAGGCTGCTCAGTCTTCGGCTAAGGCCGAAGAAGTCCCTTCGCTTTCCAAGGAAGAGCAGAAGGAAATCGAGAAGCACAACAGGAAGGTTAAGCGCGCCGACCGTGAGGCCCGCCGCGAGCGCAACAAGGAAGTTAACCGCTTCGTTCCCGACACTGCCGAGTTCAAGCGCCTGAACCGAAAGCGCATGGTTTATTCGGGCGTTGGCTTCGTGGGCATGATCGTTGCCATCGTGCTTTCGCTGCTTATTCCTCAGCAGCCGTTCATTTCGATTGGCCTGATGATTGCTTCTTGGTTCTTCTTCTTTATGGGTATGCGCATCGACACCAACCAGTTGCGTCCTCTGCGCGAGCAGGGATACGACAAGGCTGTGCGCCAAGCCCAGAAGAAGGCAAACAGGAAGAAGAAATAGCTTTGATGGAAAAGGGGTTTTGCCCCTTTTCCTATTCAGATTCGTCAGAAGCGGCAAAAGGGGTATCCTCTTTTGCCGCTTTGGTTGAAAGGTGCTTTTATGCGATTGGTTTCCTGGAACGTCAACGGTTTGCGCGCCGTTATGAAGAAAGGGTTCATGGATGCCTTCGATGAGCTTGACGCCGATGTGTTTGCGCTCCAGGAAACGAAACTGCAAGAAGGCCAGATCGAAATGGACCTTCCCGGGTACCATCAGTGCTGGAGCTATGCTGAGCGCAAAGGCTATTCCGGCACAGCGGTGTTCTGCAAGGAAGAGCCACTGCAGGTGATTCACGAGGTGGGCGTGCCGGAGCTTGATACAGAAGGCCGCGTGGTGATCTGCGAATTCGAGCAGTACTGGTTCGTAAACGTGTATACGCCTAATGCCCAAAGCGAGCTTGCGCGCCTTGATCATCGTATGGCTTGGGACGATAGGTTCCGTGACATATGCAAGGGCCTGGAAGAGGGCATGCTTCCAAGCGGCCAAGCCGGAAACGCAAAGCCCGTGGTAATGTGCGGCGACTTCAATGTGGCTCATCAGGAAATCGACTTGAAGAACCCGCGCTCAAACCGTGGCAATCCTGGCTTTTCCGATGAAGAGCGAGCCAAGTTCACCTGTCTTTTGGATGCAGGCTTCGTCGACACGTTCCGCTACCTGAACCCTGCAACCGAAGGCGCCTATTCCTGGTGGAGCTATCGCTTCCATGCTCGCGCCAACAACGCAGGGTGGCGCATCGATTATTTCCTGGTGAGCGAAGCGCTGCGCGACAAGGTGCAGATGGCCAACATCTATTCCGAGATTATGGGATCCGACCATTGCCCTGTTTCGGTGGAATTGGATCTGTAGGTTTGGCCTGTTGCGTTCAGCCCGTTACGGCAGTTCGGCCCGTTGCGGCGGCTTCGCCCGTCGCAAAAACAAAAATCTCGGCATTTTTGCAACTTTTTTGCGATTAGGGGCTCTTTTTTCGTCGCCGCTGGGTGGTAATAGGCCGCAGCACGGCCAATTGCCTGCGTTTTTATGCCGCGATTCGCGATTGGAGAGTTTGGAACAATTGCTAATCGCAAAAAAGTTGCAGTCTGGGCCGATTTTTTGTTTCTGGGCCCCAGGGACAGCTTAAGGGCGGTGCTGTAAGCGAGATGAGCCCGATGCGGCGTGCGGGGTGGGCCTGCGGCGGTGGCTCCAACGTGCGGGGTGAACCTGCTGTGGCGCGATGGGGCGGGCCTGTTCCGGTGTGGCGATGCGGGTCCGAGTGCTGCGGGCGGTTGAGTCGGTTTTGGGCGGGCCGCCATGCTCGTGCCAATATGAGGCATGGCTCTTCGCTGTAGCGCATAATCGGGTAGACGCGCTACAATGGTTCGATACATTTTCTATTGGCTGGAAGGCAATGATGGCAAGTAACGATATGGATTTGGCAAAGATAGAGCAGGGCGTGCGCCTGATTTTGGAAGGCGTTGGCGAAGACCCGAACCGCGAAGGGCTGCTTGAAACCCCGGCGCGCGTGGCCCGTATGTATGAAGAATGCTTTGCTGGCCTGCATCAAGACCCGGCCGTTCATTTCGAAACGCTTTTCGACGAACACCATGATGAAATGGTAATCGTTCACGATATCCCGTTCTTTTCCATGTGCGAGCATCACTTGGTGCCGTTTTTCGGCAAGGCGCATATTGCATATCTGCCTTCCGAATCGGGCAAGATCTGCGGTATTTCCAAGCTGGCTCGCTTGGTTGAGGTGTATGCTCGCCGCCCTCAGGTGCAGGAGCGTCTTACCTCGCAGGTGGCCGATACTCTGGTTGAGCAGCTGAACCCCCGTGGTGTTGCCGTGGTAATGGAAGCGGAGCATCTGTGCATGAGCATGCGCGGCGTTAAGAAGCCCGGCGCGAAAACGGTCACTAATGCCATGCGTGGTATATTCAAGGAAGATGCTGCGACGCGCGCAGAGGCGCTGTCGCTTTTGATGGGACGCTAAGTTCCCGCAGGTAGGCCGAAGCTTTCGCAAGGAGCGGAAGCAAAGCGAAAGGAATCTTTCATGCGTTGTGTTATCTCGGTTTTGGGTAAAGACCGCGCCGGTATCGTAGCTGGCATTTCCGGCGTCCTGGCAGAAAAGGGCGCAAGCATCGACGACATCAACCAGACTATTCTGGATAACATCTTCAGCATGACCATGCTGGTTCGCCTCGATACCGACACCGCTGGTTTCAACGAGGTCCAGGAAGCACTTACCAAGGAAGGCGAAGAGCTGGGCGTTCAGGTAATTGTTCAGCGCGAAGACGTATTCCAGTTCATGTACAAAATCTAAACAGGAGGCGAAGCTCAGTGAGCGAAAACCGTCAGACGAGCGCAGGGGAAACGCAGCAAGGCACCTCGTGTGCGCCATTGGCAGGTGAAACGTTCGCTGCTTTCGTTGACACCATAGCTGCTCTGCGCGCTCCTAACGGCTGCCCGTGGGACCGCGAGCAGACCCATGAATCCATCGCCCGCAACATGATCGAAGAAGTGTACGAGGCTGTCGATGCCATCGAGCAGCACGATGCGACGCATCTTCGTGAAGAGCTGGGCGATGTTCTTTTGCAGGTGGTTCTGCAAAGCCAGATTGCCGCTGATGCGGGCGAATTTACCGTGGCTGACGTGTGCCGTGATGTGAATGCGAAGATGATTCGCCGTCATCCGCATGTGTTCGGGCAGGCGGCTGCGGGCTCTGCCGAGGATGTGCTTTCCATTTGGGACAACGTGAAGCTCGCCGAAAAGAGCGCAGCCGACGCCCAAGCCGAAGAGCCCGAAGGGCTGCTCGAAAGCGTGCCCGTCAGCTTCCCTGCGTTGCTCCAGGCCTATAAGATTTCCCGTAAGGCAGTTGCCGCCGGCTTTGAATGGGACTCCGTCGAAGACGTGTGGGCCAAGGTGGAAGAGGAAATCGCCGAATTCAAGCAGGCATGCCGCTCCGGCGATGCCCAGGCAAAGGAACTCGAGTTTGGCGATGTGCTGTTTTCCCTGGTGAACGTGGCACGCAAAGAAGGCATCGATGCCGAAACGGCCTTGCGCGCTACGTGCCGCAAGTTCCGTGAGCGCTGGGCCTTTATGGAAGGCGCCGCATGGGGCCAGGGCAAGCGCATCGAAGAGCTGGATATGGATGAAATGCAGCAGCTGTGGGATCAGGCAAAGATGCTGCACGTAGGTGAAGCTTGCCATGACTAAGCTCTATTCGCGCACGGTGCCGCTGAACACCGATATCGTTGACGCCTTCTGCGTGCTGCAGAAGGGCTTTACCGATCAGTTTGTGTACTACGACAAAGAACGCCCCATACGCTATTTGGGCCTGGGCCGCTGCATTGCCTTGGCAACGCTGGGCGAAGCCGATGTGGTAAGCCAGGATGCCGGGTTCGCGCCGGTGTTCTTTTCGTTCAACCGCTTTGATGCCGAAAACCCCAAGGCAGCCGACGACATGATGACCGCCTTTCCTCGCTTGCGCTTGATGCTGCCCGAGTTGGTGCTTATCCAAAACGAGCAGGGATCGTTCTTGCAAGTGAACAGCTTGGGCCCCGTGTACCAGGGCAGGGTCGACCGTTTCGTGCGCCATGCCGAGGAAGCCAAGCCTCGCACTCGTCGCACCATGGCATATTCTTTGCAGCGCGATTCGTTTGACGAATGGCAACGCATCATGGACATGGGCCTTGCCCGCATCGCATCGGGCAAAATCGAAAAGCTGGTGCCTTCGCGCCGTATCGAGCTCAAGGCCGAACAGCCGTTTTCGTCGAAGGACGTGCTGGTGAACCTGATTGACGGCAGTGCCCGCGGAACGGTGTTCCTGTATCGCTACGGCGATGTGTTCTTCTGCGGATGCACACCTGAGCTGCTGTTGCGCAAGAAGGGCGCGCACGTGGAAAGCATGTGTCTTGCCGGCACGTGCCCGCACGGCGAAACACCGGAAGAGCAGAAGGCACTGGCAGACGAATTGCTTGCCAGCGAAAAGAACCGCTGCGAGCACGAATACGTAGTGAAATTCATGCGCGAAGTGTTCGCCCGCAACTGCTATAACGTTGATATTCCCGCAACGCCGCAGATCAAGGTGCTGAAGCATGTGCAGCACCTGCATACGCCCGCAGCGGCGCAGGTTATGGAGGGCACCACGCTCATGGGCCTTGCCAGCCAGCTGCATCCCACCCCGGCGCTTTCCGGTACTCCAGTAGGCGAAGCGCTGATGACGCTGCGTGAAGCTGAGGGCTACAATCGCGGCTTCTTCGGGGGTGCGGTGGGCTACGTGAACGCCGATGGCGATGGCGAATTTTCCGTGGCTATCCGATCGGGTGTGTTCGACGGCGAACGCGGCTGGCTCTATGCGGGGTGCGGCATCGTTGAAGGCAGCGATGCCGTTGCGGAATTCAACGAGATCGATTTGAAGCTGAAAACCATCCTGAGTGCGTTTGAAGCACCTGGGGACGAAGGGGACGAATAGGCTATGGCGGAAAAGGAAGCGGAAGCGCTGAGCGGCGAAAAAGGGGATGTGCCAGTTGGCGAAGAAGATCGTACGCCCGATGCGCTTGAGCTTGCTGCTGCGCAGAAGAAGCGCGCATTGGGTGCCTATGTGGGTGCGTTCTTCGATGAGCTGATGCGTGCGGGCGTGCGCGATGTAGTGGTAAGCCCCGGCTCGCGCTCCACTCCTCTTTCGATGGTTGCCCACGAGGCGCATGCGCGATTCGGATCGGCATTCAACCTGTATCTTGATATCGACGAGCGTGGCGCTGCCTTCTTTGCTTTGGGCATTGCCAAGGCAACGGGGCGTGCCGTGTGTGTTATCTGCACTTCGGGGACGGCACTGGCAAACTACTATCCTGCGGTGATGGAAGCGGAGATTTCCCGCGTGCCCCTTATTGTGCTTTCGGGCGATAGGCCAGCGCGCCTGCAGGGGCTTGGCGCTCCGCAAACGTGCGATCAGAACAAGGCGTTTTCCGACCACGTGCGCCGCTTCTTCGCTATGCCTGAGCCGAACGACGCTCCTAAGTACATTGCCCACGTGCGCCAGGTTGCACGTGAAACGGTCATTGCCGCAGCTCCGGGGACTCATGCCTCGGCTCCTGTGCACGTGAATTTCCCATTCGATGAGCCGCTGGTGCCCGACATTGCTATGCCCGACCTGTTCGATGCGGGTCGCGTTGCCGCCGCTGACGATCTTCCTGCCTTGGTGCGTACGGAACACGAGCTCTCTTCCCGCGATGCGGCTTCCCTGGTGGATTTCCTCGATTCCCATACCGTGGTGGTTCTTGCTGGCGAAGGAACGTTTTCTGCTGAAGCGGTTGCAGACAGCGCACGCAGGGACAGGGAAGCGCAGGCGCTCCTTGCTTTTGCCGAGCGCTTCGACGCGCCTTTGCTGGCCGACCCGCTTTCCCACTTGCGCACGTACGGACACCCCGCTGTTATCTGCGGATACGATCGCATCATGGGATCGGATGAAATGCCCGCCTTCGATGCGGTGGTTCGCTTTGGGCGCTATCCGGTGTCGAAGCGTGCAACGCAGGCAATCGAAGCTTGCCAGGCTGCGCAGATCGTTGTTGATCCGCTTGCCACACGCGATTTCAATTCGCAGACCACCACGTTTGTGGCCGCAAATCCGCTCGATTTCGTAGTGGCTCTGTTGGAAGCGGGAACCGTTCCCAATCCAGAAGAATCTATGGCCTACGCGCCCTTGCCGCAAAACGTTCATGAGTGGGGGCTTATCGACCGTGCCCGCACCGAGCGCATATTGGCAACCGATTTTGCTGCTGATAGCCAGTTCGAGGGTTCCTATTTGCGTGCGATGCTGGAAGAGATTCCCGCAGAAAGCCTGCTGTTCACGGCGAACAGTATGTCGGTTCGCGCGCTCGATGCCTTCTATGTAAGCCAAGCGAAGCACCTTACCGTGCTGGCAAACCGTGGCCTTAACGGCATCGACGGCACCGTTTCCACGGCATTGGGTGCGGCGCAGAGCTTCAAGCAGACTGTTATGGTTACGGGTGATTTAACCCTGCTGCACGATCTGAATTCGCTGGCGCTGCAAGGGGAAATGCTCTTGCGCGAACGCCAAGGATCGCCAAGGCCCAGCATCGTTATCGTGCTCTTGAACAACAACGGCGGCGCTATCTTCGATATGCTGCCGCAAAAGTCCGACGAATCGTACTTCGAGAGGCTGTTCCTAACACCTCAGAAGGTTGATTTTGCCGCTGCGGCAGGTGCCTTTGGGGTACCCACGGCTACGGTGCATACGGTGGCAGAATTCAAGCAGGCATTTAGCGGCTTCCTGGGTGAACAGGGTATATCCTTAATAGAAGTTCCCTTGCCCCTGACGGGAGTGAGGGAACGCTACGATCAGTATTGGTAATGCGCATGTGCGCACGTGCTTAAGGGGAGCAACCGATGCACAATCACACTTGTGGCTGCGGTCATCACGAAGGGGACGCCGGCTGCGGCTCCCACGAACATCATCACGGCGAAGCATGCTCGTGCGGCACTCATCACGGTTCGCCTGAAGTTGAGCCTCTGGCGTCAGCATGGGGCATGTTGGGCAAATCCGCTCAGGAGCAAACGGTGCCGCCCACGCGCGAATTCGACTTTGACTGGGAAGGCCAGAAGATCCATGTATATCAGTGGGGTAAGGCCGAAAACATCCCCGTTGTTCTGCTTCATGGCTTCATGCAGACCGGTCTAAGCTGGAGCATCATTGGCGCCGCCCTTTCGGGCAATCATTGCGCCTACGCGCTTGATTTCTTGGGGCATGGCAGAAGCAGCAAGCCCGATGATGTCGAGCTTTATCGCTACGGCGCCATGGTGCGTATGGTGGAATCGTTCTTGGAGCAGGTTGCGTGCGTGGGGCATGAAGGCGCCAAGCGCCGTGCCCACGTTATCGGTTATTCCATGGGCGGGCGCGTTGCCCTGGGGCTGGCCTCCTCCGAAAAAGACCTGCTGTATTCGCTGATCTTGGAAAGCTGCAACTTCGGGCCTGAGGGCAACGAGCAGCGCGCTGCCGCCGAAGAGCGCAATGTTGGCTGGGCGCAAAGGCTGCGCACCGACGGCATCGAAGAATTCGTGGAGTATTGGGAAACGCTGCCGCTCTTCGAATCGCAGCGCGAAATGGGGCTTGATGAAGAGCTGCGCCCCGAGCGTTTGGCTAACGATGCCGAATCTATGGCATTGTGCTTGGAAGGCGCAGGAAAGCACGCCATGCCCGATGCTTCTCAGTCGTTCGCCGTGGTGGCAAACACCTGGGTGCCCGTTAAGTACCTGTGGGGTTACGACGATTGCGGAAGCGAAGCGGTAGCGCATCAGTTGGAACACGATGGCATCGATGTGACCTCGTTTGGAACGGGTCACAACGTACACTTAGAGGCACCTGTTCTTTACGGTACAGTAGTGCAGGAATTCTTGTCCGGCATAGAACCCAGGGGTGCGGCCCCAGAAGGTTCCGGGCACCAACAATAAGGAAGGACATCTATGAGCGATTTCCCTTGGGAAAAAGTTAAAGATTACGACGAGATCATCTACGAAAAGTACGATGGCATCGCCAAAATCACCATCAATCGCCCCGAGCGCCGCAACGCTTTCACGCCGAAGACGAACGTCGAGCTGTTCGATGCGTTTTCCCTTGCGCGCGACGACCAGGAAGTGGGCGTTATCATCCTTACCGGCGCAAACCATGACGGCAGGGACGAAGACCAGGCATTCTGCTCCGGCGGCGACCAGAAGGTACGTGGCAACGGCGGCTATGTGGGCGAGGACAACATCCCGCGCTTGAACGTGCTTGATCTGCAGCGCCTTATCCGCGTAGTGCCCAAGCCCGTTATTGCTATGGTGAACGGCTATGCTGTTGGCGGCGGCCATGTTCTTCATATCCTGTGCGACCTTTCCATTGCAGCGGAAACCGCCAAGTTCGGCCAGACCGGTCCGCGCGTTGGCAGCTTCGACGGTGGCTACGGTGCTTCGTATCTTGCTGCTATTGTCGGTCAGAAGAAGGCTCGCGAGATTTGGTACCTTTGCCGTCTGTACACGGCAGCCGAGGCTCTGGACATGGGCCTGGTAAACAAGGTTGTCCCCTTCGATGAGCTGGAAGCCGAGTGCGTTTCCTGGGCTAGGGAAATGCTCCAGCTTTCGCCTACGGCCCTTCGCTTCCTGAAGGCATCATTCAATGCCGCCACCGACGGCTATGCCGGTTTGCAGCAGCTTGCGGGTGACGCCACGCTTCTGTATTACACGTCTGACGAAGCGAAGGAAGGCCGCGATGCCTTTAAGGAAAAGCGCAAGCCCGACTTCGACAAGTTCCCGAAATTCCCCTGATCTGAAATTCCCTGATAAAGGATGTGACGGCAATGATTGCCCAATTGGCGGAAATGGCCTATCGCAAGGCCGGCCAGATGTTCTTCTGCGTGCAGAAGGATGCACGCTCAGTAACGTTTAGCTATCGCCGCGCCCGCTTTGCTGCTGCGGCTCTGGCTCAGCAGCTTGTCAAGCACGGTTACGGTCGCGGCACCACACTTGCGTGCAATCTGTACAACGGCGCCGAGATCGTGATCCTTTCCTTGGCGGCGGCATACGGCGGCTTCACGTTGGCGCTGCTGAATCCGCGTCTTTCCTACGAAGAGCGCAAGCTGCGCATCGTGGAGCTGGAAAACGCCACGGGCGAAGCTGGCATCGATGTGCTGGAACAGTCTGCGGTTGAGCGCCTGATGATCGATGCAACGGGCTACGGCCTGGCCGATTTCGCCGCTTTGCCGGAAGGCTCTGTGCCGCATGCCACGCAGTTCGAGGCGTTCGCCCGCGAATGCGAGCGGGCATGGGATGGCCAAGAGGCGGGCATTGTCATGTTCACATCGGGTTCTTCGGGAACTCCGAAGGCCACGCTTTTGCCGTGGAACTGCATCATTGGTGCCGCTACCGCGGCAAACCGCGTTCTGGCATTGGAGGATGGTCGTAGCGTATGGCAGCTGGTTCTGCCCATGTGCCACATTGGCGGCTTCCAGATCATGGTGCGCTCTCTTCTGAGCGGCGGCTCGTTCATCGTGTATGAGCGCTACAATCCCGTGCGAGTGCTGAATGACGTGCTGAGTTTCCGCGTTACGCATATTTCTGTAGTGGATAAGATCCTGGCCGATTTGCTGGAAAACGATCGCGATAGGGTTATCGGGCAGTACGCATGTATCCTTTTGGGCGGTGCGGCGCTGAACGAAAAGACGTTGCGCATGGCTTTGCGCGCAAAGGCAAACCTGTATTCCAGCTACGGCATGACGGAAACTTCCAGCTTCATTGCCGCGGCTCCGGTAACCCGCGGTTTCGATGGCGGGCTGGAGCTTTTGCCCGGCTATGATGCTCGCATCGTAAGCCCCGATGCCGATGGCATTGGCCAGCTGCACGTTGCGGGTCCTGGCATCTTCGAGGGATACCTGAATGCCCGCAAGGCAATGAGCGCCGATGGCTATTTCGTTACCGGAGACAGGGCGTCTATCGACCGCAACGGTCTTTTGCGTGTGTACGCGCGCACCGAAGACCTCATTATTTCGGGCGGCGAAAACATCTACCCGGCCGAAGTTCAGGATGTTCTGATGGGCATTCCCGGCGTGAAGGATGCCTATGTGTTCGGCACCGCCGACGAAACCTGGGGGTATCGCCCTGTGGCGTTCATCGAGGCCGACTATTCTGCCGAAGCCATCGCCCGCGACCAGGAAGAATTTGGCATCGACCCTGCTCAGAGCTGTATTCGTCCGGCAACGTGTCCGCAGGAATACGCCCATATGGTGCACGATTACCTGAATGGCTGTATGTCGAAGCTTCACCACCCCAAACATATTTTGGTGATGGGCGAATTCCCACGCACCATCGCCGGCAAGGTGGACCGACGTGCGCTGAAGCAGCGCTACGACAAGCGCATCGATATCAAGTCGCTTACCCTGTATCGCGTGAAGCAGCCCTTCTCCCATCCTGTGAAGACGGCCAAGGGAAACGTCGATTTCCGTGAATCGTTCTTTGTGGAAGTGGAAGACTGGGCTGGGCGCACGGGCATTTCCGAGTGTGTTTCCTTTGCCACCAATTGGTATTTGCCCGAAACCATCGCAGAAGATTACGCCGTAGTGCGCGATTCCATTGCCCCCGTGGTGCTGGGTGAGCGCTACCTGCATCCCAGCGAAGTGTCCGCTTCCCTTGCCACGTTCCCCGGTTTGGCAAAGTATCCCATGGCGAAAGCCGCAGTGGAGCCCGCCATCTGGGACCTGTACGGCAAGATCGTTGGCCAGCCGCTTTCGAAGATGATTGGCGGCTCGAACGCCGAGAAGATTTTGGGTGGCGCCGTGGTGGGCATTGCCCCTGTTGAAGACGTGCGCGCGGCGGTAAATAGCCTGGTGGCTCAAGGATACACCCGCGTGAAGATGAAGATCGAGCCGGAAACTGCGCTCGAATGCGTGGCTGCTGTGCGCGCCGATCACCCCGACTTAACGCTGATGCTCGATGCCAACCAGTCGTTCGATGAATCGTACCTGGACGTGCTGTGCAAGCTCGATGCATTGAATCCTGCATGCATCGAGGAGCCCTACAACCCGAATTACGTTCCCAACAGCGGCGAGCGCAACCTATTCGTGCGCCTTTCGCTGCTGCAGGATGAACTGAAAACCATGGTGTGCCTGGACGAATCGGTGGTAACCGCAAGCGATATGGAAGCGGCCATGGGGCTGGACAACCTTCGTTGCTACGCTTTGAAAATTGCGAAGTTCGGTGGCATTCAACCCACGCTCGACTTCTATCACTGGATGCGCAGCCTTGGTAAAACGGTTTGGATGGGCGGCATGTTCGATACGGGCGTTTCGAAGCGCATGCATGCGGCTTTCGCAACCTTGCCGGGCATGGATTTGCCGCCCGATGTTTCGGATTATTCGGCATACTTCGCCCACGATACCGCCCTTCCTCCGCTGGAGCTTAAACACGGTGAACTGGTGCTGAACGCACCCAAGAACCCTGTTGGCCTTGGCTGCATCCTGGACAAGGAATACCTGCAGTCAATCGCAATCGATGAAGTAACGGTTACCACCGAGGGGTAGAGTTTTTGCCATGCGAAAAAAGCTGCTGGTTGTTGTTGCCGCACTTGCCTTAGTGCTCTGCATGCCCGCCGTGGCATTTGCAGCCAATTCGGCGTTCGACAAGGGAACGGCGGAAAGCACGAGCTACGTTGACACCTATACGGGAAACGCTTTCCTTATGGAGCGCGACGCGCTGAATCTTACTGTTGAGCGCGACCTGTACTGGGCGGGAGACACGTTGAACGCCAGAGGCCTTGAAGTAGGCGGCGGAACCGGCGGCAGCGCTTTGCTTGCTGGCAGCACGTTGAACGTGGCTTCTTCCACTATCCACGGTAGCTTGCGTGCGGCAGGCCAGACTGTCAACGTTTCTTCGACGACAGTTGGGAACAACATCGCCGTTGCTGGGCAGAACGTGTCTATCGCGTCCGACGTTTCTGCGTGCGGTGTATATGCGGCTGGTTCGAATGTGAGCGTATCGGGAAGCTATCAGGGCGCGGCTTTTGCCGCGGGAACGGTTAACCTTGCCGGGTCCTACGCAGGTGATGTTAACGTTTCGGCGGGTACGGTAAACGTTTCGAAGGGCACCACGGTGGGCGGCACGCTTAGGGTGCCGAACAATGCGCAGGTTACCATCGAAGAAGGCGCCAACGTTCCCAACGTAAGCTATGTTGACGACGCCCTGGTTTCTGCTGTTTCTGAAGAATCGGAACCGAACCCGTTTTCCGTGATTGGGCCGCTGCTGTTTTCGTGCATTGCCCATGCCTTGCTGGTGCTGCTGTTCTTCTTCTTGATTAAGGGCGCAATGGAAGGCGCCGTCAAGCTTACGGAAACGAAGCTTTCGCGCATGTTCATGCTGGGCTTTGTAGCGTTTTTCGTGCTGCCCCTGTTGGGATTCTTCCTGCTGTTCCCGCTTGTTACGGCCCCCATTTCTGCGCTGATATTCATTTTCATTGCGGTGTTGTGGATGTTTTCCATCCCGTTTGCCGGCTACGTGTTGGGGCGCCGCCTGTTCGGGGGCATGGCGCCTTTGGGCGCGGGTGTGATAGGAACGCTCGTCCTTACCGCTGTTTGCTATATCCCATATCTGTTCTTCGTGGTGCCAACCGTATGTTCCATCTTCGTTGCGGGCTACCTTACGCAAAGTTTCCTGGACAAGCAGGTGGGGAAATAGGGCCAGGTACCAGATTCCCGTTCTCGGTTTTGGGCCGCTGCCAACAATGAGCGCTTAAGGGCTGTCGGATTCTCGGCAGTCCTTTTTAGCGGGAATCTGGTGTCTGTCTCCATCTCCCATTTTTAGTGTGAATTGGTCTTTAATCCAAAAACATGGCGCGTAAACCAATTTTTTGGCCAGCATACCCTTTTTCCTGCTATAAAGAAGGGAGGAGTTCGTATATACGACCATTACGAACAGGTCCGATATCTGCGATGATTCAATTGAAGTGCCCTTCTTCGCACGGAAAAAGTGGGTTGGACGGTACGCAGATATCCCTTGGTGTTGAAAGCTCGGCAGCATCGGGAGAGGCATTCTCTAGCAAACGAAAGCAAGATTGGGGATCAACGATGAAGCGAATACGACCATTACTGGCAATGGCCTTAGCGCTTGCTCTTATATGCTTGGGCGGCAGCTTTGCCTTCGCAGACGACGAGGGCGGCAACCGTTCCATGCGGGGGGGGGCGGCTTCCGTGGCAGATCCGTCTTCCATGGACAATTGGGCAGCAATTCTTGGCGGCGAAACGCCTAACACCGCAAACATCGGTCGAATATGGACGGACAAAACCGTATCAACCGACACAATTACCACGAGCAGCGGAAGCGTCATTAATCGCGGGGATTCAGCGTTCATAACGGCTCTTTCGGCGCTCTCGTCCACTTCAAATGTGAAATCCTCTTCAACCACGCCGCTCGATATCGTGCTGGTGCTTGATGCTTCGGGCTCGATGGACGACTCCATGGATGACGGTACGAAGCGCATCGACGCGTTGAAGAGCGCGGCAAATAACTTCGTGAACCATATTGCCGAGCAGAACCAGAGCATCTCCGATTCATCAAAGCAGCATCAGGTTTCCATCGTGAAGTTTTCGGGCGATAAATCTGCTGCTGTAGGCAACGACACGTACTATAGAGGCGGATACAAATATAACTACAGCCAGGTTATGAAGGCCATGTCCCCTTGCACGGATGCGGCCGCATTCAGGAACACCATTAACTCCATCAACCCCGCCGGTTCCACGCGTGCCGACTACGGCTTGCAGCTTGCCGATAGCCAAACTTCTAACCGCGAAGATGCCAAGAAGATCGTTATCTTCTTCACCGACGGTTCGCCTACTTCTTCTAGCGGATTCGAGTCGGAGGTTGCCAGCAGCGCGGTATCCGCAGCGAAAGCCATGAAGGATAAAAAAGCCACCGTGTATACCGTTGGCATCTTCAGCGGTGCAGATCCCTCTGCTGATCCTTCGGGAGCAAGCAACGAAAACAAATTCATGCATGCGGTTTCCAGCAACTACCCTGAAGCCGCCTATACCCAGAACAGCGGATTCTGGGGAGGCTGGGATTGGAACCTGGGTACGCGTCCCGATGGTTCCGACTTCTACACGTCTGCCACGAACGCTGATGAGCTGAAAAAGGTATTCGATGACATTTCTTCCGAGATAGTTAAGGGGTCGGGCTACCCGACGAACGCCACTGAGGGCGCTGAGCATACGAGCGGCTACATTACCTTCGATGACGCGTTGGGCGCCTATATGCAGGTTGATAGCTTCAAGGCCATTGCGCTGAACGGGCAGACTTTCGAAAATCCCACGAAAACCACTGCAGGTAATGTGGATACGTACACCTTCGACGGCACGGTAGCCATGGGCGACAAGAGCGTAAGCTTGGGCAACGTGGTGATCACGGTAACCAAGTCTACTGACCTTGCCGTCGGCGACAAGGTTCAGGTGAAGGTGCCGGCAGCGCTGATCCCCCTGCGTAGCTACAACGTGGACCAAAAGTCTATGACCATGACAGTTTCGGACGCCAAGCCGATTAATGTTGTGTACACGTCGAGCCTGAAGCCTGGGGTGGAAAGCCTGTTGGCAAACCCCGATGACGCCATGTCGGAGTACCTGCAGGCGAACTCCCAGGAAGGCAAGGCTTCGTTCTACAGCAACGACTGGAAACAGGGCTACCTGGGCAACACCATTGCGAACTTCGAGCCCACAAGCGACAACATCTACTATTACTTCACCAGCGACACGCCTATCTATACTGATGAAGCGTGCACTCAGCGCGCCCACCAGGTGGTTGCGGGTAATACCTATTGGTACAAGCACTCGTACTACGAAATGACGGATGCGGGTAGCGGTGCCGTGGAGGAGAAGGAAAAGGGCATAAGCTTCAGCGGCGCTGATGCCGAGGCTATCGAGGGCTCCATCGGGGTGGACAGCCAGGGTGCCTACTTCAAGGCAGGTACTGCTCGACTGACGTATCTTAACGAGCTTTACAAGGCAAAAACCTCTAATGATACCGGGACTGCCATTGACGTGCTGAACCCGAAGTGGGTTGGCGCGGGCCAGGTTGGGGCCTACTTGGGCAACAACGGCAAGCTGAGCGTCGACCTCCCCGGTACGCTTGCAGTGACCAAGCAGCTGGAGGTACCCGAAGGGTACAGTGCTGACGACTTCGCAAACGATTCGTTCGAGTTCACTATCAATATGCCCGATGCCGCAACCAAGAGCTTCAGCGCCGTGGTGAAGAACGCTGGCGGCGATAAGGTTGGCGACGCGTTTACCTTGACGTTCGACGGAGAGGGCAAGGCAAAGCACGACCTGAAGGCAGGCGAAACGCTGTACGTGTATGGCCTTGCTGGCGGTTGGAGCTACACGGTTACCGAATCCGATCGTGCTGGATTCACTCAGGCCGGAACAGACCTTACGGGTGCTATTGCGGCTGGTGAAACGGTAAATGCGAAAGTAGTGAATACCTACAGCGCATCGGGCACGCTTTCGGGCAAGGATTCCCTTAAGGGCGAAAAGGTGCTTACGGGCCGAAGCTGGAAGAACACCGATAAATTCACGTTCCTTCTGGAAGCACCCGAAGGCTCGGTCGGTGTTCCTATGCCTGGTGGGGCCGGTAGAGCAACCGTTGAGGTAACCCAGCCCGATGGAGCTCCGGCTGATACTCCGGTTTCGTTTAACTTTGGCGACATTACGTACACCAAGCCTGGCGTATACACCTACGAGATTCGTGAATCGAAAGAACTCAGCGTATTTAATCCTGGCGTGAGTGCATCGAAAGCGCTGTATGAGGTTGTTGTGACCGTTACCGATGAAGGCCACAACGGCACGCTGACGGTTACTTCTGCGCTGACCAAGAAATATGACGACGATGGTGTAAAGCTGGACAACCCTGAAGGTGCTACTGTTGCGAAGTTCGTAAACGAATACGACACCCAGGTGGTGAAGTGGAGCCCAAGCGGTGGAAAGCTGTACACGGATGCTACTGGTTCCCGTCCGCTTGAAGCGGGCATGTTCCATGTAATTGCCTGCACGAACGACCCCAATGCTCCCTTGCCCCAGCTCCAAGGCGAACAGAAGATTGAGGACGAGCGCAATGGCGTGAAATGGTACGGCGCAGTAACTTCCGTGGAAGCGGACGGCACCATTCTGTTCCCGCAGGCAACGTTCACTTTCGACAACTTGGGCACAGGTCAGAGCGAAAAGACGTTCACCTACAAGATCATAGAAGTAGTAAAGGTCGGCGATAAGTGGCGCTCCGTGGAGGATGCCCTCGCTGACCCGAACTTTGACTCAGCAGGCGTAACATATGACCCGACAATTTGGACTGTCGAGGTAACTCTTAAGAACGACAACGGTACGCTTGTGTTGGACACCAAGTACAGCAACAATCTCCTCGCCGCTGCCCCGGGCGAAGGCAATACGCCCATGTTCCGCTTCAGCAACAGCTATGCGCCCGCCGCTGCGACGGCTGTTGTTAAAGGCTCCAAGACTTTGACAGGTCGCGACATGGCGGACGGCGAAACCTTCGGATTCGAGCTTTCTGCTGCAGACGATGCTACGCAGAGTGCGGTGGCGTCGGGCGCTGTGACGCTGCCCGGTGCGGCAACCGTATCGGGTGCGAAAGACGGCGTTGCGACCGGCTTTGCCTTCGATGGGATGAGCTTTACTAAGCCGGGCGAATACACCTTCAACGTGAATGAGACCACGTGGAAGGGTGAGGCTGTTCCTGCTACCGACGAAAAGGGCATGCAGTTCGATCGCAGCACCAAGACGGTGAAGGTGAAGGTGACCGACGACCATACCGGTTCGCTCAAGGCCGAGGTTGTTAATCCGCAAGATGAGGTAGCGTTCACCAACAAGTACGCAACGAGCAGCACATATAACGGTATTCAGGTCGAAAAGACTTTGACCGGCCGCGACATGAAGGCTGGAGAATTCAACTTCGTTATTGAAGGCAAAGACGATGCTTCTGCGGCACTTCTTGCTGACAGCGACAAGCAGTTCACCAACCCGAATGATCGCGCCGAGGGCATTGCCGATGTGATGACAAAGATCGCGGGACACACCTTTACCCAGGCCGATAGCGGCAAGCACTTCGAGTTCACGGTTAAGGAAGTAATTCCCGAAGGAGCAGTTCAGGACCAGGCAACAGGGCTTTGGTACGTTGAGGCTACAGGCCTGTACTACGACGGGGCAAACCATGTTGTGACCATCGATGTTGCCGACGACGGCAACGGCCAGCTGACGACAACCACCAAGGTCGACGGCCAGGAAACCAACGTGGTCTCTTTCGCCAATAAGTACCGCGCTCAGAATGTTTCGTTCGATACGGCAACTGCTCATCTGAACAAGATCCTGCAGGGCCGCGACTGGATCGAAAACGATTCCTTCGATTTCACCATCACCGCGCGTAACGGCGCGCCGATGCCTAAGCGCGATGGTAACGAAGTGTCTTCCGCAACGGTGAAGTCGCCCAATTCAAAGGATGGCGATTCGATATCGTTCGACTTTGGCCAGATTGAGTTTACGTCCGATATGGTGGAGGATGCTCCTGGTCATAAGCGCACCTTTACCTACGAGGTAACTGAAAACCCCGGCAATCCGCCTCTGCCTGGTATTCAGTACAGCGACAATAGAGCCATTATCGAGGTAACGGTAAGCGACAATGGCCAGGGCAAGCTGGTTGCGTCTGCCACCACGCAGAATGGCACGTTTGTGAACCGCTATTCCTCTGAGTTGAACTACTCGGCAGCGGGTGGCTTGAACCTTGCCAAGACGCTGACTGGCCGCGATATGACTGATGGTCAGTTCATCATTAAGATCACGCCCAATGATGAGGCGTCGGCAGGCCTGCTCGGCTTGCCAGAGGGCGGTCGTGAGGTTTCGATGCCTGCGGCTAACGATGGAGTGCAGGTTACGAAGTCTGCGTTGACTGGCGATGTAGTGCTAACGCAGCGAGACGCGGGTAAAACCTACAGCTATAAGGTGGTTGAGCAAGGCACGGCGCCTAGTGGCTACACCTACGACACGGCAGAACGCACGGTAACGATTACCGTTGAGAGCGATCCCGTGAATGGCACACTGAAGGCAACCACGGTTGTGTCCGGTGGCCCCGATGGCACCAAGACTTATGTGTACAGCAGCAATGCCGTTGGTACGCAGGAAAAGGCAGTTGTACCTTTCAACAACAGCTATGCAGCTTCGGGCGAAGTTGGCGTTACTGCTACCAAGAGCCTGACTGGCCGCAACCTTACCGAGGGCGAATTCAACTTCGCGGTTAAGTACGCTTCGGGCGGCGACGACCTGCTTACGGCAAGCAATAAAGCTGATGGCTCTATCGACTTCGGTAAGCTCAGCTACACCACCGAAACCCTTGCCAATCTGGCAGCGGATGGCTATGCCTCAAAGGATGTGAAGGACGGCAAGCCTGCGTGGAATATTTCTTATAGGGCATACGAAAAGACCGATAGCTTGCCACGCGGCGTATCTGTTCAGACGGAGCTGATTTCTTTCACGGTGACGGTTGTGGATAACGGCGACGGAACGCTTACCGCAACGGCTAATACGGGCAACGGGCTGAAGTTCCAGAATGTTTATTCCACGGGCGGTCCGGTTTCGGTTGGTCTTTCTGGCGTGAAGGATCTGAAGTCTGATGCTGGCCTGACCCCTGCAAGCATCGAAGGCAAGTTCACCTTCACGGTGACGTCCGATGATGCTGCGGCTCCTATGCCTGAGCACACTACGGCGACCAATGATGCCAATGGCAACGTTGATTTTGGCAATATCAAGTTTACGCTTGATGACCTGAACAAGGCTTTGGGCACGAATAGCACGCACGCAGCCGATACTGCTGGCCAGAATGCGTCCGATCAGGGAAGTGCTGCAGGTGCCGATAGCGAAGAGCAGGGCAACGCGGCAGCTTCTGATGGCGCCGAGCAGGGCCAGGGCGCTGCAGTAGTGACGGGTGAAGGCACGGGCGCAGCTTCCGTTTCGACGGCTGCAAATAAGGTTGCTGGCGCCGAAGATGCCGACCAGGCATCTGCGCAAAGCGACGAGCCTGCCACAAGGGCTGGCGTTGTCCGTTCGCATACCTTCACCTACAAGGTGACGGAAAGCGGCTCTGCCGATGGCGTAACCAACGACACCGAGACGAAGACCGTGAGCTTCAAGGTGACCGACGACGGCAACGGAAAACTGACGGTGGAGCGCCTGGGTGCTGCTTCCGACCCGGCGTTCACGTTCACCAATACGTATTCAGTACAGCCGGTTGACTCCAGCGTGACCGATCAGGTTACGGTAACGAAGAACCTTACGGGTCGCGATATGAAAGCAGGTGAATTTGAGTTCCAACTGCTCGACGGCACCAAGGTGGTGGCAACGGGCACCAATGATGCTTCGGGCAACGTGGCGCTGAGCCCGATTACCTACACCAAGCCGGGTACCTATAACTACACGTTGTGCGAAGTAGGTGGCGGCAGCCAGAAGGCGGGCGTTCAGTATGACGGCAGCACATTCGCCGTTACCACGACCGTAACCGACAATGGCGACGGTACGCTATCGGTGGCTCACAAGGTGGACAACGATGCGAATGCGGTCGGGTTCACCAATTCGTACACACCGGCAGCTACTTCGGTGACGCTGGGTGCCTCGAAAGTGCTCAACGGCAAGAGCCTTGATGCCGAAGAGTTCACCTTCGTTCTTACGGACGAAGGCGGCGAGCAGGTTACCGCAACCAACGATGCGAACGGTATGGTAGTGTTCCCTGCCATCCAGTATGGCGAGGCGGGTACGTACCAGTACACCATTGCGGAAGTGAAGGGCGACGAATCTGATGTGACGTACGACGAATCGGAGTACGCGGTTACCGTTACCGTTGAAGATAACGGCGAAGGCAGCCTGGTTGCCACGGTAGCTTACGAGGGTGGAAATGCCCCCGTGTTCACCAATACGTACAACGCACCTGAAGCCCCGGCATCTCCTGGCGATGGCCCTGCCTCCGTTGTTGAGGCGCTTGTTTCCGGTTCTGCTAAGACCGGCGATTACTTGCTGGTGATTGCTGGCGTGGCTGCTGCGGTGGCTGCTGCGGCTGCTGCTGTGGCTGTGGTTTCCCGTCGCAAGAATGGCAAGCACGCTAAGAGGTAGTGGGGATATAGGGACAGGTACTGTTTTCCCACTTAGCCATAGCGCACAATGATAGAGCCTCGCTCGCGTTATCGATCGCGAGCGAGGCTTTTTGTTGGGCGGGAAAAGGTGCCGGGGTCATAACCCGGAAGTTATTTGTTTGGGTCTAATATCCACGAATAAGATTCTCCGTCCAAAGTGGACGCCCCTTTGGATGCCTAGAAATCCCTTGGTTCCTTATGGCCCAGGGGATTTCTTTTTTGCGGTGTGCGCTGATGCCACCCCTCCCGCTTTACTTCTGTTTGCAGCTCAAAATTGGTCTTTAATCCAAAAACAACGGGTTTTAACCCAATACTTTGGCACTTATGCCATTTCATGGGATAATGAATAAAGCATTGTTTCGCCTATCGGGCAGACCATCGCATAAAAGCCTTGTCTGCCAGGCCGTACGAAAGATTGGAATGCGGAAAATGAAGCGGATGCAGTTGATACTGGCAACGGTTTTTGCTCTTTTGTGCATGTGTTTTAGCGGAAGCTTTGCATTTGCGGATAGCGAAAATGCTTCTGTTGCCAATGCAAACGAAGCATCGTGTGAAACCGATGCAATTGTGGGTACCGTGAAAATCGATGGGCGTCCACTCCATGCTGGCGAGTTCGATTTTGGCGTGAAGTACGCGAATGGCCGCGATGATTTGCTTTCGGCGAAAAATGAAGCCGATGGAACAATTGATTTCGGCAAGTTGAGTTTTACTGTTACTTCGCTCGATGAATTGGCTCAAAACGGTATTGCCGAGAAAACAACGATAGATGGCGTTCCGGCCTGGATTGTGTACTACCTGGTGCATGAGAAGACCAGCGGATTGAGCGATGTGGGCGTAACGTCGCATACCGATCCTGTTTCTTTGGTTGTAACGGTTAAAGATGAGGGGAACGGGGCGCTTTCGGCAAGCTTCCAGACGGCGAACGAACTGCGCTTCGATAATACGTATTCCACAGGAGAGCCCGTCACTGTGTTTTTGGCGGGAACGAAGGATTTGCAGGTGGAAGAAGGAGCCTCGCTTGTTGATATCGAGGGAAAGTTTCGATTCGCTATATCGACAAAGGATATAGCAGCACCTATGCCCGAATCGACGGATGCCGGAAACGGGCAATGGGGCCGAATCGAGTTTGGGTTCATAACGTTTTCCCTCCAAGATCTGAATAAAGCCCTGGATGTTGATTCTGATTCTGCGGAAAAAGCAGGATGGCTCCGCTCCCATGTGTTCAAATACAAAGTCACCGAAAGAGGATCGGTGCCGGGTGTGGTGAATGATCCCGAAACGAAAACGGTGAGGTTCAAGGTCACCGATGATGGGAAAGGGAAGCTCACTGTTGTATGCTTGGAATCCCCCCTCACCGCATCAAACGCCTTCACGTTCACCAATAGGTGCCTAGTTGTGTCCGATAACTCAGCTAACGATGAGATGGGTTCGGATACAGGTGATAAGCCGTTGGACTCTAATGGCGATGCCGACCCTAATGCCGGGCGCGTTGTTTCGCCGAGTGCAGGGAATGTTTCAAGTGGTACTTCGGGTGACGTATCGGTTTCCACGACAGCGAAGACGGGCGATGCTGCGTTGACGTTGGCGGTGGCGCTTGCCGCGGTTGTCAGCCTGACAATGACCATTGCGGGGCTTGCTCGCGGGAGGGGACACAACCATAAGAAGTAGTACGCGCAAAAGGAACAATGCAGGCAAATGAAGCTGCAGGCAGCGGGCCGCTGGAGTAATCCGGCTGCCTGTTTTGCGCTGTTGGCGCATGCGTGAAAACCGCGTTGTGCCATTTGTCTGGAGAGGCCGCCGACCTACCGAAACGTAAAATGTGACGAAAATTTGAAGGCAGAACATTTCAATTGCGTTAAGCGGGGCGCCTCCCTATAATTAATCAAGTCGCATAGAGCGATTGATCGTGCGGGGTGGAGCAGTCTGGTAGCTCGCCGGGCTCATAACCCGGAGGTCGTTGGTTCAAATCCAGCCCCCGCGACCAAGCATTTTCGCAGGCCAGAGGTTAATTCCTCTGGCCTGTTTTTGTTTTTCTCGGGCCCTGGGTGGCCCCGAAGCGGTCTCGGGCCCCAGCAAGTTCTAAGTTTTTACGCTGCCATTGCTAGAAGTGTGGCGGCTGTTTCGTGCTTCGAAGATGCGCAGGGCTTCTGAATCTGTGAAGGTCTCGCATTGCTCCGCCGTCTGTTCAGTATATTGAACAGAATCAGGGTAAAACCGTTCAGTATATTGAACAAACGGCGTGCTTAGCTGCTCTACCCCAAAAGCTCTTTGCGGCACGCGACGATCCATTCTGCAAGTTCTGGGATTCCCTCCCCGGTGCGTGCACACGTTTCGAATATCTCAAGGCGGGGGTTGAGCACGCGCGCTTGTTTGTGCAGTGCTGCCATATCGAAATCGGGGTTAAGCGGAAGATAGTCGGTTTTGGTCACGATGAGTGCATCCACTACCGCGAACATGGGCGGATACTTGTACACCTTGTCATACCCTTCTGGAACCGAAAGCAGCATGACGCGTTTGTGCGCACCGGTGTCGAACTCTGCCGGGCAAACCAGGTTGCCGATGTTCTCTAGAAACAGGTAATCGAAATGCTGTCCGCCAAACGCCTGGAAAGCGCGTTCGACCATGCTCATCTCAACATGGCATATTCCCCGCGTTTCAAGCTGCACTGCTTGTATGCCCGCATCCTTGATCTTCCGCGAATCCACGAACGACTCCAAGTCTGCTTCGATGATGCCGATGCTCGCCGATTTCCGAAGCTCTTCAATGAGCGCCAGCAGCAAGGTAGTTTTTCCTGCGCCGGGAGACGCCATAACATCCACGAAAAAGGTGCCCTGGTTTTCAAGCATCTTCCGAAAATCGTTTGCGGCATTGGTGTTGTCGGCAAGGATGTCTTCTTTTATCTCTATGATGCGTGATTCTTCCATCGGTAACCCCTCTTCAATGGGAAGGCGGCTCCCCTAAAGCTGAGGGAGCCGCTAAAGCAAATGCTAATCAACCGTTTTGCCCATGATCTTGTTTGCGGCGTAAATACCGCTGATACATGCGGGCTCCAGGCCCAAGCCGTTCACGTCACCTGCCATGATGAGTCCTGGTGCCAGGTTTTGTGGCAAAGCCTCATGGGCGGCGGTGTACAGAGCATGGCTCCAGTACTTCTTTCCTATAACCGTCCACTCGTCGAAGTACTCGTCGAATTTGCGGGTTTCCTCGAAATCGACCTCGGTGAACACCTCGTAATCGCCGTCGAAGCGCTTGGCTATATAGATAATCGGAATAGTGTCATCGAACAGGTGAACAAGGTGCCCACGGAACTTCCGCTTGACTTTCCCTCGCACCAAATAGCCCGTAAGTTCGGAAGCCTTGCGAATATCCAGTGCAGGAATTCCCTCGACAGGCCCCAGGAGGCGCTGCGTGTCCACGGCGGGAGATGCCATAACCAGATTGCTCGCCGTAAAGCGTCCTGCGCCGCATTCGACAGCCCAGCCCTCGTCGCACTTCTCAACCTGGGTTATCTCGTCGATAAGAACCTCTCCCGAACCCTGCGCCAAGCGCTGCTTGGTCCCTTCGGAATCGAAGTCGAAACGCTTCAGGTCGAAAAGTAGCCGCAGGGGAGGGATCTTCATGGTAAGAGGCTGCACGGTGTTCAGATAATCAAGAGCGGTAAGGTCCTTGATCTTCGTTCCCGTACACGCGTGAGCGAACATGCTGATCAGATCGTGGGCGATGGGGCCAAACCCCATTCGCTCGATCATATCCATTGCTGATTCTTGGTACAGCTGCTTGATCAGGGGGTCTTTCTCAAGGGCTGCCGTGACCTCCATCACCGTGCAGTTGTCCTTGAACTTGGTGTAGCGGGGGATGAATTCCTCGCGCATCCACTTCATGTACTTCAGAAGCGAAGGCGCGTCGGCAATTGTTGTAGGGGAAACCGGTTCGTACTGTTTCCCGTTGTCGTGATGGCAACAGCCGGCGCTCAAAGCGGGCAGGACATCAGGCCCTTCAATCAGCAGCTCTGAGCGGAGCATATATTTGTAAGTTCCGAAATAGAACACCGCGCCGTAGTTCATGTGGCGTTCTTCGTCGTTGCAGATTCGCCCGCCAATATTGGGGCTGATCAGCAGGTATTCGCGATCGTTTTCCTGGAGCTCCAAGCAGCAGTTCATGCCAGCTGCACCAGCTCCAACCACGATGGTTTCGTAATGCGTTTTCATGGCGCCTTCTTTCCCTTAGTCGAAGTAACGCTTGCGGAAATCTCTGCGACCCTCCGCTAAGCCGGTGATTGTTTCCATGCAGCAACGCCCCATGACAAGGGATGCGGTTCCCAGGATGAAAACAACGAAGTACTTGTGGATGGGAGTGCGCAGGAAAGGATCGAAATGGCAATCGCAACGATAGATGAAGCGCGATTGGGTTTCATTGATCTGGTACACTTCCCAGTTCCACGTCCACGCAAAGCGGTGGAACCACAGGCGAAGCGCGCCTTCCTGATTTGGGCCGCGGTTTTTCCACGTTGGATCGGTAGCCGTATCGGAGTGGGCTGCCCAATAATAGAGGCCGTTTTCTCCGTTGGAACAATCGGTTACCCATTCGCCGATAGAAAGCGGTGCCTGGTGAAACCACTGAAACTCACCAACATGGAGGTTCTGCCACTGAGGGTATTTCTTCCAGTCGTAATGATTGCGGATATCGAAGGTGAACAGGCGTTCCAGGCGCTCAAAGCTATACCAGCCACCCTTTGATTGGCCTGCCTGTTGCATGTAGGGCCATATCTCTTCGGGTAGAGCGTTGACCGTAATGCCTCCGTCGTAGCGAAGCGTTTTCTCCCCGTTGTGGAAGTGGTCGTCGCCCTTGAGATTGTAGGCGCGTTCAGCATCGGTCATCTTTGTGCGCAAACCGTAGATCCACAACATCGAAAGCACAATGAAGCACGCGCCGCAGATGCACCAAAGAATATTCCATACCGTGACGCCAGGGCCGAACAGTTGGAGAAGGTAATCGATTTTGTTGACCCCCAAAGCCAAGAGGGCGAATCGGGTGATCGTGCTTGCGCCCCAGCCGATAAGGCCGTACCAAATTGCCTCGGCGCTACATTCCATCATCTTTTTCTTGTGGCCGATAGCCCAATCGATCAAAACGCCTATGATGCCCAGGAAGTACCCCAACAGCACAAAACCTACTTTGGTGGCTTTAGAGAAACGGTCCATGAAGCGAGGCTGTTTTTCGGGCATTGAAGGCAAAGTCCCATTTGCTGCTTTTGCCATGAGTGTCACGCCCCTTCTTTCTAATTAACTATTTCTTGTGTTTAAGAAGCAGCCACGCCAACGCTCCTACGCCAATGGCGCCTGCCACATATTTCTTGTTGTACTTGAAGAAGGCTTTCGCGCTTGTGCATCCAAGATTTCGCGCCGCCTCGTCGGCAAGGGCTACGGTCTTTTGGCCTGCTGCCTGCATAATTGCCATCGGATCCATTTGGGCATCCTTCCACTCGTAATCTGCCGGAGGGATCTCCATCGTGCATTTGTCCATGACCATGTCGATCCTTCCCTCTTCTAGGAAGTATTCATGGATGCTTTCACGTAGGGGCATGGTTTGTTGAAGGGTGATGGCATCGTTCGGGCAAACGCTCTTGCAGTACCCGCAGCCGATGCAATGGTCTTGGTCGATTGTCACCTTGCCATCGGAGTTCACCGTGATGATTTCCTGTGGGCACTTCTTGGCGCAGTTGCCGCAACCCGTGCATTTCTCGTGGTCGATTACCGCCGTGAAACCAGCGCCGCTGAATCGGTTCTTTATGGTGCGGTTCGCGTTCTTGCAAACATCGAGCGCCACGCAGCAGCAAGGGCAGCAGAAGCAGATTTCCATGAACTCATCCATCTTCTGATTTTCGAAGCCCCAAACCATCTGTTCGAGCTCAACATATAATGCCTGTCCGATCAAACCCGCATCGCGGGCATCGTAGACATGCTGCTTAGCCTCTTCCTTCGTTACCGGCTTTGCCAGCCCGTTTTTCACCGCCGTTACTCCCGCCATGTTGAAGAACAGGCAGCCCAGCGTTTTTTCGTATTCGGAGCAGTCGTGGGCGGAACGGCAAATGCACCGATTCATTTGAGCGATGTATTCAGCGCCATCGATGGCGTCCATGATCAGATCTATAGGCAAAACCGCGGTTTTGCCTTCCTCGACCATGTCCACATTAAGGGGCAGCACAGTGCCGTGCGTGTACATTTTCTCATCGGGCGAGAACTGGGTAGCCCTTTTATAGAGCTCTGGAATGATACCCTCTTTTCCCGTAAGCTTTGCTCCTGATACGATCATCATGAACACCTTAAGGGTGCGGTCCCACGTTTTTGGCGTTGTGGCCAGTATCTTTGTCATGATGAAGTCCTTGATTCCCAGCCCGCGCGGGTGGTTTTCGTGCAGGGGCTTGTCTGGCAGCTCCCTGCGGTGCAGGCGGCCTTCGTCCAAGAAAAGTACTTCCCCCTGCGGGGTGATGTTGCCGCCGTCGCGCGGGTCGAGCGAGGCAATTACCTCATCAGGAACCCCGATGCTCTTCAGTTTCTCGTAATCGATACCTGGCTTTACCCGAACGGAAGCTGCTTGCGCTTCCGTAGCGTTCTCTTGAGCTTGGTTGAGCATTTCTTCCCCTTTATGCATTTCCCGCTCCTTCCTTTTCGAACGATTTATTTCCCCTTGTTCGTAATACGTGAAGTAGGCCTACCTGATTTCGATTTCCTTGATAAGGAGTTCTCCGCCGGTGACCATGTCATAGTTTTCGCTTCCGCAATCGGGGCAGCACATATGTCTGTCGCTGCCCATGGCAAGTTGGAAGGTTGCCCCGCAGTCGTTGCAGTAAAAAGCCATAGGTACCTTCTGGATCTTGATTTTTGCGCCTTCGGCAAGGGTGCCTTTTGCGCAGCGGTCGAAATAGCGCTGCACCCATTCTTCTTCCAAGTTGCGCATTTCGCCTATAACCAGGCTCACCGAAAGGACCTGTTTGGCCTGCTGGGAGCACGCGTTGCGCAATACAACGTCAACGATGCTTCTGGTTACTCCAAGTTCGTGCATTTTGCCCGCCTTTCCCCTCAAGGCAGCAGAACGAAGCTCCTGATTTCCCCATTTGTCAGGACGTATCAAGTGACGATACAACTTCGTACTCTGACAAGTAGTATTCTAATTGCAGCATGAACGTGTTCATGAAGAACGAGACATTTTGCCTGGGATTGTATTAGCCGTATTAACCCAGCTGAGCGCACTTCGCAGAACGCCATTTCGGGAACAAAGGACGAGGTAACGATGATCCCTATTCAACAGCTGCCAAAATCGCCAACGCGAAAGTGCTTTGAAGAGGCATTTCTTGAGCTCTATGCCCAAAAGCCGCTCGATCAAATCAGCGTTATGGCTCTTACGGAAAAGGCGGGCTATTCACGGGCGACGTTTTACCGCAACTATTACAGCATCAGCAATGTTCTTGAGTCTGTCGAAGAAGAAAATACTTGCACATCAACCTGCCAAGCCATTATTTCGTGCTTAGACGATATTACGCTTGAGCAGGCTACCGATGCGATGGCCGACTTTTATCAAAAACGCTTCAGGGAAGTTTCCATTTTGGCGAACGGGGAATATGGGTCTATTTACCTTGATAAGCAGCGTGAGCCGATGAAACAGCTGTTCGCCGCATTGTTGGATAGGGGCTTTGAGCTTTCTTCTTTCCAGCTTGATGTTATTTCGGAGTACATCGCTTCGGCGAAAGTGGGCATGCTTCGGCTTTGGGTGAATGATCCAAGCAAGATTACCCTTAACCATTTGAACAAGATGACGGAAAACATCTTCGAATCGAGGCTTTGGACCTACCTTGCAAAGTGTCTTTCAGGCGATGGCGCCAAACAGGACAAGATCGTGCTTCCCGAGGAGTTTCCGGATTATCCCTGGATGATGAAGTAGTGGCATGCTGGCGGGGCGGCATCTAACTGCGCCTTTTTTGACTTCTAGCGTGGCAGCGCCGAATTCGCCACTACGAAGATGTTGCCGTAGTTTGCGCACAGGTGAGTCTGTTACGGGATCCAGTGCAGCCGTCGTTGTCGGCACGATAGGCACGAGGTCCAGTGTCATCGAAAAGGCGCGGTTTGCTCTGCTTTTGGTGCGGACACGCTGCGGCTATCTGCAATCCTGAAGCTGCAAGGGAGAAGGCCATCGCGCAACTAAATGGCTATTTAGCTGCGTGAGGTCGACCTTCGAAACGTCAATCTTGTCGGACATCAACCTAGGCAACAAAACATCACGAAGTTCCTCTAGCTGTTTAGATTCAAGCTCATTTGCCTTTATCTGTTCGTAAATAGGATCTGCAAAAGCACAGAAGTCTTCAATTGCCTCAGTTCTTGGAGCGGGCATCGAGTGCACGAGTATAGCTTTCGGTTGGGTCCTCTGACGACTGCCTGTAGAGCCCGCCACATGAGCAAGGGAGAAGGCTGTGAAGGCAGGGGCGTCAATGGCCGCATAATAGAAACTCTTGTGCTTCGGTTCATCTGGCTTGTAGACGATAAATTCCGTTGAGCAAACCGGGCGTTTTGTTCTGTACGGCATTCCTGCGCCAGCCGATTGGCTCGAGGCTAAATGGAGCGCTGGGGAATGCCTTACCTATGTTGGAGGATTTGTCGCGGCGTTGGCTGCCGTTGTCGGTATCTACGCAACCATCAGCGAATCCCGTTTGAGTGAAGAGCGCCAGCCGCGAGAAAGCGTTGCGCCCTGTATCGCGCTGACTTTGCTGAAAATTGGCTTTCGCCTGTTCAAATCGTTGACTCGAAAGTGCTCGGTCTCAACCTTTCGGTTGCGGATGGTTTTGAGGGCGGGGAGACCCACTTCTCTCTGACCATGAACTCTTCCTTGGGCGCTCCGACTATCGTTGACGGTAACTATGTTTGCAAGTGTGTGTTGGAAGCCGTCGGCAATTGGGCTGTTGATGAGGAAGGTGCGGAACCTGCATTTTCCGCATCATGCAAGCTCGGCATTGTGATAGCCGTTCCCGAGGCCGCGTTGGAACCTGTGCTCGAGGATGAGAGGGGCACATTCGTCGTTGCTAACACCGTATCCATTGCTTATGGCAAGATTCGATCAATCATTGAGAGCGTGACAGCAGAGAGCGTCGTCGGCAGGCAGACAATCCCGGCTATCGATCCCTATGCATTTGTTGATTCTCTCGGTTTGAAGAAGGGCGCAGAGGCTACCGAATAGGTCTTCTGAGATGGAGCCGAATTGGAGCCGAATCCACCTGCGGAGTCGAACGAGAGCCTAGAATCCTGAACGCAGATCGCCAACAAAAGCGCAGGTCTTGCGCTTGTTGGCGAAAATAGCGATGCTTGGCGAGGGGCTGGAATATCCTCATAACCTGGAGGTCGTTGGTTCAAATCCAGCCCCTGCGACCGGAACTTTTAAGCCCTGACCTGGTAAAACAGGCGGGGCTTTTTCTTTGACCACCAAGTGACCGCCACGTGACCACCCAAATTTTTCAAAGGGTAGTCGTTTTTCGTCTCAATACTGGTGGATGCTTGCGGCACGAAGCAAATTCCCATCTGGCAAAAGTATTATGTTTTCGTTATACTTCTGCCATGACAAAATACGATGACATATACGAAACCGCAGCCGACAACCACGGCCTCATTACGTCTGCGCAAGCAAAAGAATTAGGCGTTACCAACAACGAACTGGTGCAATATGCCAAGCGCGGGCGCGTCGAGAAAGTTGGACACGGCCTCTATCGATTAGCGAAATGGGTGCCCGAGAGCAACGACCCCTACGCATGGGCTGTCGCGGCGGTAGGTCCTGACGCCGTGCTTTGCGGCGAGTCTGTCATCGCCATGCTGGAACTCGCCCCCACTAATCCTTCTCACATGTACGTCGCAACTCCAAGGCGCGTCAGGCGCAAACTTCCCGCGGGCCTCGTAGTCGTGCAAATCGAAGGAATAACACCCACGGCCACATACGACGGCATTCCCTGTCAGAGCGCGGTAGACGCCATCAGGCACTGCAAGGCAACCATGCTACCCGAACGGCTGACTGCTGCCGCCGACGAGGCCCGCCGCCAGGGGTATGTAAACCGAGCCGACTATCAAAAGCTGAAAGAGGAGCTAAGCGAATGACGGAAGGTAACCAGCTCAAAAAGCCGAATAGCAGGCGCAACCTCGACTTCGCGTTAGAGCGGCTCTACGGCAGGGACGAACTCCCCGCAAAGCGCGCGATTATGGCAAATGCTGTCGTCGCACAAATGCTGCCCGATGGCTCGGTCAAGGGCGGAAGTGCCATCAAGATGAGACTGGGCGATAGCATCACGCGCTACACGACCGACCTTGACGTTGCCCGCGCCTCGACAATTGATACGTTCTCATTAGAGCTCGAAGCGACGCTTGAGCGCGGATGGGAAGGTTTCACAGGCGCACTCGTCGAAGGCAGGCAGGCGCACCCCGAGGGCGTTCCCAACGCCTATATCATGCAGCCGTTCAAGGTGAAGCTCGCATACAACACGAAACCCTGGGTGACAGTTGACTTGGAAGTTGGACACAATGAGATAGGCGACGCAGAAGAGCCCGACTTTGTCGTGCCGGAGGATGCAAATGCAATCCTGGGCGCTCTTGGGTTTCCCTCTATTGGTCCCGTACCCGTGATGCCACTTAAACATCAAATCGCGCAGAAGCTCCACGCCGTGAGCACGCCGGGCAGCGCACGCGCACATGATCTCATTGATCTGCAGTTGATTGACGCCGCGTACGCTGGAGATTATGCTGACGTGAAAGCAACATGCGAGAGGCTTTTCGCATACCGCAAGATGCAGGCGTGGCCTCCAACGATATCCATTGGTCCAGGTTGGGAAGATCGCTACGCCGCTCAATTACCAAAAGGAAACTTGCTTCCCACGGCCAGTGACGCAGTTGCGTGGGCAAGCGGACTAATCGACCGCATCAACGCTTCGTAAATGCCGATGGTGTCGAAGCGCACCCTCACGTCGGCGATGTCCTCGTCGTCCGCGTGTGCCGCCAGCCACTTGGCCGCCGACGACTTCAAGCGCCAGATTGTCGAGCTGCGCAACGCTGGTAAGCCCATTTCCGAGGTAGTGGCTGGGAAGGTCGACGGTGCGGCGCTGGATCGCCTCGATCAACTCGACGGGCTTACCTTGCGCTGTCGACAACCGCACGCCAGAGCAGGCCAGGATAAATGTGCACATCAGGGGTGCTTGGGTGTGCAACAACGGCGTCACCTCTTGATGTGGCCTACACAGCGAAACTCATGAGGATACGTCCATCGATGGTCCTGCTGTACAGAAAGCCTGACCCCCATCATGGAAGATCAACTTGCCTTGATCTGCATTCCTTACCGCAGAAACGACGACTTCCACCGGCTTTCAAAGAAGAGAACGTGCATATAGCTGCACTGGCGCAAAACCGAAATCGGCTTTCGCCTTGGCCCGCGCAAGGGACAGATAAAGCTGGTGCCTGTAAGCGGGAAAAATCAACTAACCATACACACTGAGTTTTGCAGTGTGCATGATTGGTCTAAAGTACGCAGCGTGATCAACATGCTATTCACCTACTCGGACATGATCGGCGAATACGGGTCGGCCTACCGGATCGGCAAGGCCGTGGACTCCGGCGAGGTCTTTGAGGTGGTGCGCGGGGTGTTGGGCGATTGCTTCGACTGCGTGGGGATGAATGGCTCTACGGATGAAAGACGATTAGGTATCGCAATAGATTCCGCTAAAATTAATAATCTGTCCGAATATTAGCGCTCTTATGCTTGTTAATTTGAGAAAGCTCAACTTGGGGTTAGAGCTACAAAAAGCATCGCTTTTGTTTTTAAATAACACGTTCTAAAAATTAGCTATGCACTTCATAGAGAACCGAAGCGCATAGCACATTGAGATCTCCATACCGAATGATGCGCAAGTCAGGATTACGGCAAACTCGAGCAATACTCCAATGCGGTGTCAATGAATGTCTTGACCGTTTTGGACTGCTCGATTCTGGCGTTCGAACAAAGATACATCTGATGAAAGTTTCGGGGGGGGCTTCTGAGATTTTAATCAGTGTGAGATCTTGATCGTACGAGTCCAAGACCCAAGAGTGGCAGGCAATCGCCATGATGTCGGGGTTGCCAACAACCATAGATGCCAAAGTGATTTCATCAGAATAGAGGCAGTCTATTGTCAGGTCGTAAGATTTGATCAAGTTGGTTAGTTCGGCGCCGATCGGGCCCGTTAGGCTGTAGGAGATAAGGTAATGATCAGCTAGTTCTTCAAGCGATATTTCCTTGCGAGAAGCAAGCGGATGCAAGCGGTTCACTACAAGAACGGCTTCTTGGGCCCAGCATGGATTAAACCTAACATCGGGATCATCACCCATGGTTCCGGCAAAGGCAACGTCTACCGTTCCTCGTTTTATCTTTTCGATGAGGGAAGGGGTTGTGGATTGATCCACCTTGACCAGAACATTGCCGTGGGTGCGGGTGCGAAATAAGTTGATAATGCGAGACCAATCTTTACTTTGCACCGAAAAGACGGTGCCTATAACTATCTCGCGTTGAGAACTACCCTGCTTTTCGTGCAGCATCTTTAATCCATTGTTCAGAAAACGAAGTGAAGTGTCCACGTATTCGTAGAACGATTCGCCCTCGCTAGTAAGCTCAACCTCACCTCTCTTTTTCTTAATCAGGGTAACGCCTACTTCTTGCTCGAGCTTGCCTAGCGCCAGAGATAGGGTCGAAGGAGTTATTGAGAGCTTCTCAGCGGTTGCGCTTCTGCTCCGAAGCTCAACAAGTGTTTTGAAGTAATTCAAATGATCAAGATTCATGATCCCCCCGATCGTGTGGCACAGAAACTGAACCAAAGCCACCCCTAGAAGGATAGCGCTTCAAGGAAACAATTCGTGCGCTCATTCGGTATGAGATCGGTTTGCTTAACACGAGAACAGCGTCTGTTGATGTTCGGCCGAAATAGGCTCTGGGTTAAGGAGGAATCGATGAGGGGACTAGAGGGAATAAAGGTTGTTGAACTTACTAGTTATGTTGCGGCACCGGCATGTCCGAGGATTCTTGGGGAAATGGGCGCAACTATCTACAAGATAGAGCCAGCTTCTGGGGACGAATATCGAACAAACGGACCAGGATTTGGCATGCGCAAAACAGACGTGGATGATCCCGCGTTCGATTACGCGTCAATGAACAAAACCTTTGTAAGCATCAATCTCAAAAGCGAAGAGGGTTCGAAGCTCATACATAAAATGCTCGACGATGCCGACATTATGGTTACGAGCTTCAGGGATAAGGCCCTTTCGAAGTTGGGCCTGGATTGGGAGAGCATCCACAGAGATCATCCGCATTTGGTTTGGGGTCAAATGCGTGGCTATGGCGAATATGGACCCGATAAGAACACGAAGGGCTTCGATGCAACGGCCTATGCTGCTCGCGGCGGCTGGTTCGCCTGCCTTCCTCAGGCGGGGGAGGGGTATCAGCCTATCAACTGGCCGGCGGCAATGGGGGACTGGAATGCTTCCCTTGCCCTAACCGCTGGGCTGCTTGCTGCGTTAGCGCGCAAGGACCGCACGGGAGAAGGGGACAAGGTTACGGTAACCCTGCACCACTGCGCCCTTTGGCCTATGCAGATGATGCTGGGCTCCACCCAATTTGGTGATAAGTGGCCCAAGTCGCGCTACAACGTTACCTGTCCTACCAACAACACCTATCAAAGCAAAGATGGGGTTTGGTTCATTATCTGCTATGGCAGCTACGACATCTTCTACGACCACACCATGAGAACCATTGGTCTCGACGACCTTGTTGGCGACGAACGATACAACAAGGCAGCTGAGATCAATAACGGATCGGGCAAGAACTCGGAAGTGGTTCGCATCCTTGAGAATCAATTCCTCACCAAGACATGGGCTGAGTGGGAAGAGATTTTCAAAGCGAATGAAATTCCCTACGAAAAGCTGTATTTGCCGCAGGACATTTTGAACGACGAGGAAGTATACGCAAGCGACATCTTGAGAAAAATCAACTATGACGCATTTGGGGAAAAGGTTATACCTACCTCGCCGATAAGGCTCGACAGCATGGGAGACCCGATTCTACGCAAAAGCAGGCCGGTCGGTTATGACACGGCTGCTGTGATGAGCGACTACGGTTACTCCGAAGAAGATATTCGAAAGCTCGATGGGGAAGCTGTCACTTGCTATCACGGTCCTGATCTGCCCGATTCGGTATTTGAGCCGAGCTTTGGTCCTAGATCGAAGAGGGTCTAATTCACTTGGTCTTAATGGCCGGGCGATTGCAATGGGGGATGAGTCGCAAGGCTTTTGCACTCGCTCGGTCATGGACATAACAACAACACAAGGAGGAGGAAGAAATGGCAACCGAAAAAATTGCCCGACAGGGCCTTACGGTCCGCCACGTTGGCGTTGTGGTAACCATGGCGCTAACATTGCTAACCGCTGTTGGCATTGTGTTTACGGCAGCAGGCCTATGTTACAGGCCAGTATCGCAACACTTCGGCGTTCAGACATCACAAGTCTCGCTATACATCACGTTCGTTTATTTGGGCCAGTGCATCGGAGCTGCCCCAATGGCAAAACTGTTCGACAAGTTCAACGCTAAAACAGTATGCGTTGTAGCAGCCCTGATGGTAGTTATCCCCTACATGGGATTCTGTGTATACCCTGCGATTTGGTGCTACTGGGTAGCGGGCTTCATTATCGGACTTGGCCTTGTATGCGTTGAGTTCACCATGACTGCAGGCATCCTGAGCCGTTGGTTCCACACCAATTACGGCACCGTTACTGGCATCGTGTTCGCAATGACTGGCGTTGGTGGTGTTGTTTGGAACATCATTGGTCAGTTCGTACTTGGTCCCGACCTTCAAGGCTGGAGAACCCTTTACATGGTATTCGGCGTCGCAATCGCCATTGGCACAATTCCCTTTATCGCAATCTTTGTTAAGCGCACCCCTCAGGAGTGCGGAACCCTTCCCTATGGTATGCCACTCGATGCCGCAGCAATGGAAGCTGAACTGGCAGAAGAAGCAGACAAAAAAGCAATCCAAGAACCCGGATTTGCGGCTAAAGACGTGTTGAAGATGCCGTTCTTCTGGACCCTTGTTCTAGGCGCCGGCCTGCTGAACACAATCACAACGATGTCTCAGCTCTTTGCGACTTACGTTCAGTTCCTTGGCCACGAAGGCTGGGAAGGCCAAGCCCTGGTCGCACTGCTGCTCCTTTCGGGCACTCTTGAAGCGTTCGCAAGCGCAGGCCAGGGAGGCGGAAAGGTCCTGATTGGCTTTATCGAATCTCGATCGGTATTGATTGCGCAAATCATTGGCTACGCTGGCGGCGTAATTGGTCTATGCATGATGTGGTGGCTTCCCAAGCTGTTTGGCGAAGCAGGCATCTGGCCCATGTTCTGCGGTGGCCTCTTCTATGGACTTGCTTACGCATGTTCCACGGCAATGCTTCCGTTCATCGTTCGCGAAGTATTTGGTGGCCGCGACTTCGACAAGATCTACTCTTGGATGATCATGATCTTCAATGGCATTGGCGCACTCGGGGCAACTGGCTGGGCGCTCGTATCTGAAACCTTCGGCTGGGACGGCTTCTTCATCGGCGGCATTATCGTCCTGACCATCACTTTCGGATTGCTTGGCTACACATGGATAGCCGGTGACAAGGCACGACGCAAGACCTGGTTCAAGAGCGACGCTGAACTTACCGCCGAAGCGCATAAGGAAGGAATTACTGCATAGTAATTTAGCCCACCAGTTTTCTGGGAAGTAATCCCCCGTCATATCCATATCGTACGAAAAGATCCGCTGTGCCTCGTTGGGTGAAGGGGCGCAGCGGATCCCGGAAGGGCAATGAGCAAAATGATCGATTTCAATCTTCTGTGCAACATCCTCAGCCCCGGCATCTTCGTGATTCTTGCTGGAGGACTGATAACCGGATACGACACTGCAACTCTCATCGTCATTGGCGTTATTGGCTATGCTCTCGTTTTCTTTATGCGACGTCTAGCTAAAAGGCAGCGAAAGCAGTAGCCGTAAGCCCGTAATTCATTGCCAATAAGCCCTGCTAGCCGGGGATGCCCAAAGCGCCAAAACAGGGGTGCTTAGTTTCTTATTGCCATATTCAGACATTTAAAGGAGATCCTTATGCGAAAACCATTCGAAGATCTGATCGTCTTGGATCTATCGCGTTATTTATTAGGGGCATATACGAGCCTTTTCTTTGCAGACTTGGGGGCTCAGGTTATCAAGGTAGAAGACACCAAGACTGGCGATTTAATGCGTGGAGAAAAGCCTATGGTCGATGGTGAAAGCTACTACCATTATGCTCTTGACAGAAACAAGGAAAGCATATCTCTCAACCTGAAAGATGAAGAGGTTCTTGAGCGTTTTTATCAACTGGTTGCACGTGCGGATGTTCTTGTCGAGAACTACCGTCCCGGTGTCGCTAAGCGCTTGAAGATTGATTTTGAGACTTTGCATAAGATCAACCCCAATCTTGTATACGTGTCGTTTTCGGCATATGGCCAAAACGACCCGCGCAGTCTTGATGCTCTTCATGACATTAATATCGTTGCGCAAACGGGGTATTACGACCTAACGAATGGTGCCGTTGCTCTGCTGCAGCCATCGGATCTTGCTGCTGCCATGGCAGGGATCCAGGGTGCATTAACGGGTCTTATTGCACGCGACAAGGCAAAGGGAACCCATGTTGATGTTTCGATGTACGATTCGCTTATCTGGTGGAATGCGATGCTCGATAGCCGCTGGTTCTTCTACGGTAAAACGCTTACTTCGGGAATGAGGGAATATCCATCGGTCGGTTACAACATCTACCGAACAAAAGACGGAAGAATGATATCTTTCGGACTCTATGAGAATAAGTTCTGGAATGAGTTCTGCGATGATATCGGCCGTCCAGATCTGTACGACACTCTCAAGGACACGCCAGAGCAAAACCCCATTGCGTACCAAGCAGTTGTCGATTTTGCTGCATCGATGACATACGATGAGTGGATCGCCTGGCTGGAGGATAAGACATACGCTATTGCTCCGTGCCTTAATAAGAGCGAGGCTATCGATCTTGCTATTGAAACAAACCCTCAAACAATCAACTATGTTGATTTCCCTCGATTTGGAACCGCTTTGCAGACCAACACGCCGCATGTCATAGGAGATATGCGATCAGATCTTTCCGAGGCACGTGAACCAGCGCTGCTCGGAGAGTCGACTCGAAGCGTTCTTTCGTGGGTAGGCGCTTCCACGAAAGAAATTGACGCAATGATTGAGCGAGGCGCTGTCATCTGCGCCGACGACAGCGACTCGCTCGAGGAAAGCGCCTAGCTCCCAAGATTTGCAATGTACCAAATTGCAGCTTCTCTCCTTTATAGCGCGCCGACGAACCCCCGTGATTCTGATAGTCGGCGCGCATTTTTATGCAGCCAAGACATTCCCTGTAAGCAATAGTAGTACTTCGCTCCTGTTTGGATGCTCTCTTTCTTTTTTGTCTGTGGGGTGTTGTTGGCTGACTGTCTCATGATCAGGCCGAACGCCTTTTCGGAATACTTTATTTTTTTGAAGCCCCTGCTTGGTTCTTCTGGCGTGATTGCTTGACCTTGCCCGTCGATGGCGTGCTGTGCGGCGCCTACCCTCGTTGCCGTTGGTATACTCTCCGAGAGAAGCGTTCAAAACGCCACCAGCTCGTACAACAATACGGCAGGCGGATCCAGGAGAAGATGATTTACGCGTCGGGCTATGGCCGTCGAGGCATGCGGTCGAGACCTCATAAGAAAAGCGCCTACGCCTCGGTTCCTCACCCAGGCCTAGGCGCTTTTAAATCAAATGCCGCATTATTCCTTGCTTGGGAACTCGACCTCTAAGATTCTCATCAGCTTCCGATAGGCCTCGAGCTCGCTTGCTCCCTGTTCCGCCTCCGCATCAAGAAACCTCTGCATTTCACCTGCGGTCATTCCGGTGTATTCGTTTTCTTCCTCCATGGGAAGCCCCCCTTCCTGCATCGCTCTTCGGTTTTTGTCCTGAGCGTCTTTGATGCCTCCCTGAGCGCCTTCCGTGCGTTCAGGGCTATGCGCTCACTATAATCGCAGGTAATTGGACGGTTTGCCAGCTGTTCTTTCGGCTTCACCTCAAACAACACTCCAGCCCCATTGCCCAATGCTTTGCGCAACCCGACCAAAGTGCATAAGCCACGCGCCAGCATTCCAAAAGCTGTCGGCCAAGGCGCAAGCCGGCCTTGTCGAAACCGTGCTATCCCACGCATAGCGTGTTGCCAGCAAGGGGGGGCAAAATCAAGCCGCCATTGTCGCGCGGCGTTCGCCGTTATTACGGGGTTCGTATATGCGAACCACACTTATTGGCTCCGAAAGTGCAGGTCACTATGTTGCGCAACATATTACGGCGTTTTGCCGTGAAGCTGGTTTTTAGATGAGGCTCAAGGTCGCTTGGGATCCTCCGGAAACTAGCTAAGGGGGCCATTGAAATGAAAAAGTATTCATCTGAGGCATATTCCTCCAATTCACGCACGCTCCATCGTTATGTTGTTGTAGCCGGGCTTGTTCTTTCCGTCGGCCTTACCATTGCGCCAGGTGCGGTATCTACGGCGTACGCCGATGAACTCGCATCCGGTTCGGGATCTTCCGCCGCTATCGAAGCCGCTATGCAGCCTGGGGAAGGCGCTTCTTCCAGCTCTGTTAATGCCGCGCCGCAGGCGGAAGGGAAGGCAGCTGCCAGTTCTGCCGAAAGCACTTCTGGCGTCGAGGGCCAGAATCTGCCTGGATCTGCCCCGGCTAAATCGAGCGCCAGTGAAGCGAGCGCTCCTGGTGCCGGCGAATCCGGCTCTGCCTCTGTTGGTGAAGGCATTGCTTCCGCCGCGGCTCCCGCAACGGGCAGCGACCCATCTGCAACCACGACCGCACCAGAAGGCGGCACATTGTCTGACGCTGCAACCCCGGCAACGGGCAATGCCCCCGACCCAGCCGCTTCTGCTGCCGTGGCTTCTGGCGGCTTGACGCCCGCTGCTGCCCCAGCCGCTGAAGGCGCCGCCGCGCCCGCTGCTGGCGTTGTGGCGAAAATTGGCGAGCAGTCCTATGCGACGCTCGATGAGGCCATCGCCGCTGCGAAGTCGGGCGACACCATTGTTCTTGTGGCGAACGCAACAACCCAGGGTATCAGCATGAAGGGCGACCTTACTATTAACGGCGCCGGCAACACGATCACCTTCGAAAAAGACGGCATCGCAATTTTCGGTCATGCCCTCACATTCAAGGACGCCATAGTTTCCATGATGGGTATTGGTTCGACGCCTTATGCCGAATGGAAGTGGATGGCTATCTGCGCAAGCAATGACGGCTCGCTGACCTTGGACAACACGGCCATGAGTCTGGATGGAACAGGCACGGCTTCGAAAACCCATGCAATCTACTTCACCTCGAACAACAAGCTAAACGTCACCAATGGGTCCACCTTGGTTGTTTCCAACTACCCGCAGGACGCGCTGGAGTGGGACGGTGGCGATGGTGGCTACAACCTTAATGTGACCGGTGGCTCCAAGGTTGTGCTCGACCATAATCGTTCCGGCATTGCAGGCACCTTTTTCATTAAGGTGGACGCAAGTGAGCTGACCGTGACCAACAACAGGGCCAACGGCTCCAACGGATCGCATTTCGACATCGCAAACGGTTCGGAGGTTTCCTTCAAGGACAACGGATCCCACGGCCTTTCTGCTGGCAAGCTGTTCGTTAAGGGCTCTACGGTTACGTGCACGGGCAACGGCATGTATGGCATCACCGTTGGCAACTCCTTGAACGTTGACGGTACTTCCACCCTGAAGGCAAACGGGAATAAGACCAAGGCCAGCGCTTCTTCCGGTGGCGGTTTGCGCATTACGAAGAACGCTAGGGAAAACTTCATCGCAAAGGGCGCCGTTGTTGAAATCAGCAACAATGGCGGAAATGGTCTGGAAAACTACGCTGATTTGCTTATCGAAGAAGGCGTTGACCTTTCCATCCTCCAGAACTACGAGAAGGGCAACGGCGGCGGAATCTATAACGGCGCCACGGGTTCCCTCACGCTCCCTTCTGGGGCGAAGATCTACAACAACACCGCGGCAAAAGCCGGCGATGACATCTTCAGTCTTGGCAAAATCGTTGTTCCTGCAACGGGCAAATGGATTCTTGACCAGAACCATGATGGCGTGGGCGATCATTCCATTACCGGCTGGTTTGAAGACGGCCTGGGCAGCGACAACCCTCAGCGTTGGCAGGCCCATGCCGAAGATGAAGATGCGAACTATATGATCGGCATCGAAGAGGGTAACTTCGAGACCCCTCTGGCCCTTAAGGCGGCTCACGGTATTGAAGTTGATCCCGGTGAAGGCGAAGAGCCTGCTAGCCCTGATGGTGGGTCCGAAGACCCTGGAAAGGCAGAAGGCTCTAGCAGCGTTGAAACCGTTAGCGCCGAAAAGGCTGAAGTGGTAGCACCCGGCAGCGTGAAGAGCGTTTCGCCGAAGACGGGCGATTCCGCTGGATTTGGCCTTGCTGCTGCAGCGATGTCCGTGGTTGCTGCGATTAGTGCCGCGTTCGCTGCGCTCCGCAGGCGCGAAGACTAGCCGCTTTTCCGAAGTAGCTGTTTAAACTCCCTCGGGTGGCCGTTTGGTTCCGCCCGAATCAAGAAAGCCGCGTTTCGAGTTTTGCTCGGAGCGCGGCTTTTGTATTGCTGCTTTCCCACACACTTGCAGCAAGTAAAAGCCCTTCGCCGCGCTTTGTGACGAAGGGCTTTGTTTGAAATGAAAAGGGTCGGCTCCGCAGGTGGGCTGAACCGCTCAGCTACGGTGACGCGATCCTGGACGGCGTTGCGTTGGCTCCGCAGGTGGGCTGAACCGCTACTCTTGCGCAGGGCCGAACGAAAGGTCGTCGAGTTTCGCCGGCGCCTCCTCGTCGTAGCAGCGCACGTTGCCTGCTTCCACTAGGGCATCCACTTCGGCTTCGCTGTAGCCCAGGTCTTCCATAACCGCGCGCGTGTCGTAGCCGACGGGTTTCGCGCGGCTGATAACCGGGTCGCCCTGGCTCTTCATGCGGATGGGAATTGTGGTAATGGAATGGTCGCCGATGCTGTCGTAGTGAATCGGGCGAAGCATATCGTTTACGTAAGCTTCGTCGTCTTCCAGGACGTCTTCCATGGTGTTGCATACTGCGTAGGGAACGTCGTTGGTGTCGAAAACTTCCTTCCAGTATGCCCAGTCGTGCTTGGCGAAGGCTTCGGCCATCATGTTTACCACGGTTGCATTGTCGCCGTTGGCGTTGATGGTCGCGCAATTCGTGAAGCGCGGGTCGTCGGCGTATTCTTCCAGACCAATCAGGCGCGCAACGAACGGATACCAGGAATCGTACGTGCCGTAGCAGATAAGGAACCATACGCCATCGGCGGTCATGTACGAATTGTTGGTGGGGCAGGGCACGGCCTTGCGGCTCTTCGGGAAGGGCACGCCGAACGGGGCGGAAACAACAGGCACCTGCATGCCCCACAGCGCCATGTGGTGCAGGTTCACGGTAACGTGATCGCCCACGCCGGTGCGCTGAGCGCGCCAAACGGCGCTCATGATGCCCAAGCCAAGGGCAATGCAGGAATTGAAATCGCCGAATGCGGCGGGCATGTTGCCCGGCTGGAAGTGCTCGCCAGCCTGCGGAATGGACATAAGCAGGCCGCCACGGGCGGAATAGCAGGTGGCGTCAAAGCCCTTGGCGTCTTTCATTTCGCCGCGCTCTCCATAGCCGCGCATCTGACCGTATACCAGGCGCGGGTAACGGGCATGCAATGTTTCGTAGTCGTAGCCCAAGCGCTTCAAGGAAGGATTGCGCAGGCTTGTAACAAACACATCGGCCTGTTCCAGCAGCTTTTCTACCAGTTCGCGTCCTCCATCGGATTTCATGTCGATGGAAAGGAATTTCTTGTTGGCGTTGCTCATGTCGAACGCCGGGTTGTCGGGGCCCAGCTCCGGCATGCCGAAGCCAACGCCGTCGCCGCGGTGCAGGTTGCCCTTGATGGTTTCGATCTTGTACACCGTGGCGCCCATTTCGCCGAGCGCACGAGTGCAGGCAGGCATCGCGACGTAATCTCCCAGCTCTACCACTACGAGCCCTTCAAGGCCCTTCGGCAGTTCCTCGGGCGACAGGCCCTGGAATTCTTCAGCGGGGGGCATGACGATTCGGTGATCCAGACTCACGATAACCTCCTTGGTTAGATGAACATGTCCATCACTCTACTTCCAGGGATACCGTATTGCAATGAGCCGCCCTAGGGCATGCTCCACAAGTGCTTTAGTGTTGTGGGCAAGTGCGGGCGGTGATCAGCATAAATGCAGGCCGCGCAAGTCTGACCTGCATTTATAGTTTCTCGAGCGCGATTGATTTTAATAAAGTGTTGGAGCAAGAAGCACCTTGCCGGTGCCGCGATAGACGTTCACCAAGCCTTCCCCGGAAGCGGCAGAACCCACGAGCGATTTGCCCGAGCGCTCAACCGTGAAGTTGAGGGATCCGCTCCAGGCTAGCGCCATGTTGCCGTCGATCTTGAGCTCGTCGTTGTCCAGGGTGACCTCAATCAGCTCTTCTTCGGGGCAGGGGGATTCCAAGCACAGCGCGCCGTAGCCCTGGATGCCCAGGTTGAACAGGCCTTCGTTACCAGCAACGGCGGAAGAAACGTTGCTGCGCATAACCGTTTTGTGTTGAAGGCTGGAATAGCACGCCAGGAACAGGCCGTCGTCGAGCACGATGGAATTGCCCCAATCGGCTACGTCGAGCGTGATGATGTAGCGATAGGTGGGCTCGAGCACCAGAAGGCCCGTGCCCTGGTATTCGGGCTTGATGGCCGATTCGCTGGTGACTGCACCGCGCAGGGCCCCCGGTACGCCCCGCGCCCCTAGGGCGTGTCGAA
>ERZ1034844.20-NODE-20-length-97532-cov-16.835695_pt1 | contig 97532 bp, 82 predicted proteins | sample MGYA00520594_ERZ1034844 | MGnify/ENA primary metagenome ERZ1034844 (study PRJEB33766, sample SAMN09781733) | gut metagenome | biome: gut microbiome | host: Homo sapiens | place: Madagascar | study: EMG produced TPA metagenomics assembly of the PRJNA485056 data set... | reverse complement strand
GACGCATTGCGGGCGTACTTTGACCGCTTATGTACCGCTACGTCTGTTTCCGAACGCAAGTGATGTCAGCGTTTCTTATATGCAATCGGGGCTACGGCGACAGGTTTGCAAACAAATTAACTTTCAATTTACAAAAAACACCCCGGTCATAGACCGGGATGTCATATTTCACATTGTAAACGAATGCAAATAATTAAGCCAGAGGGAACTTGAAGTATCTCTTAGCATTGTTATAAGAGATATCGGTTACGATCTCGGACAGAGTATCGTAATCTGCAGGGAATTCACCGCTCTCTACCCAGTTACCGATCAGGTTGCACAGGATACGACGGAAGTATTCATGTCTGGTGTAAGACAGGAAGCTTCTGGAATCGGTCAGCATTCCTACGAATCCGGACAGGTTGCCCAGGTTAGCCAGGGAGATCATCTGATCCTGCATACCGGTCTTGTGATCATTGAACCACCAAGCGGAACCCTGCTGGATCTTGGCAACAGCGGTGGAATCCTGGAAGCATCCGAGGATGGTACCGATGGCCTGGTTGTCGTTGGGATTCAGGCTGTAGATGACAGTTCTGGGCAGCTCGTCGGTTACGATCAGAGCGTTCAGGAAGTCAGCCATCTGTGCGGAAGGAGCGTAGTTGTTGATGCAGTCGTAACCGGTATCGGGACCCAGCTTCTCGAACATCAGAGTATTGTTGTCACGCTTACAACCGTAATGCAGCTGCATAGCCCAGTCAAGCTTGTGATATTCTTTGCCGACGAACAGCATGAATGCGGTCTTGAACTTCAGCTCTTCTTCCTTGGTCAGAACCATCTTGTTCAGTCTCTTTAAGAAGATTGCTTCCAGCTCGTCATCGGTAGCGGGATAGTACATTACATATTCCAGAGCGTGATCGGATACGTTACAGCCCATGGATGCAAAGAATGCCATACGGTTTTTCAGAGCTTCCTTCAGGGCTGCGAAGGAGTTGATCTCGGTCATACCTGCTGCAGCAGCCAGCTTCTCCAGATAATCCAGATAATCGGGCTTCTCGATGTTCATAGCCTTGTCGGGTCTCCATGCGGGCAGAACCTTTACATCAAAGCTGTCATCAGCAGCCAGCTTCTTGTGCCACTCCAGAGAATCGATAGGATCATCGGTAGTGCAGATCAGGGTAACGTTGCTCTGCTTGATCAGGTTACGTACGCTCATGGAAGGCTGATGCAGTTTTTCGTTGCACAGGTTCCATACTTCATCAGCGGTCTTCTTGTTCAGAACGCCGGTGTAACCGAAGTATCTCTGTAGTTCCAGATGGCTCCAGTGAAACAGGGGGTTACCGATGGCCTTGCCCAGGCACTCAGCCCACTTACAGAACTTCTCGTAATCGGAAGCATCACCGGTGATGTACTTCTCGTCAACACCACAGGAACGCATGAAACGCCACTTGTAGTGGTCGCCGCCCAGCCATACCTGAGTGATATTGTCGAACTGACGATCCTCAGCAATCTCCTTGGGATTGATATGGCAATGGTAGTCCAGAATCGGTGTTTTTTCTGCGTAGTCGTGGAACAGCTTCCTGGCTGTCTCGGTCTCTAACAGAAAGTCTTTGTCCATAAATGCTTTCATTTTGAAATCCTCCGTTAAAATATTGGTCAGATCCTTAAAAGAATCCGGCGACTGTTGTGATAAAATATATACTAAGGGGTATTTTCAGCTACCCCAGTGCTGTCATGTGAACTATGCGTGATCCGGCTATGCATACCCGGATAATTGCATTCTGTATGACTCAGTGGAATATGAAAACGAGCGCAAGCAATGTCTCATGCATGCTATTTCGTCGTGCCGCGCTTCACCAGTTCTCCGGAGAAAACGGTCTTTTTCGGCATCTCGTTTCCGCCCAGCACACCCATCAATGTTGTGATCAGGTGCTGGCACAGCGTCTCCAGCTTGTTATCAATACTGGTCAGTTCCGGATCACAGCAGCTTACCAGCATGGAATTATTATAACCGATAATTGCGAGATCCTCCGGAATCCGAAGTCCCATTTCGCGGCCGTATTTCAGAGCACCCAGTGCCAGAGAATCGTCGGCGGCGATAATTCCGTGGAAAGAGATGCCCTTGGCATACAGCTTTTTGAGCTGCTCCGCCATTGCCGGGATATCTTCGTGAGATCCCTGATAGAGCTGCAGGAAACTTCCGTTGGTGAGAAGACCCTTTTCTTCCATGGCTGCACGATAGCCGGCCAGCTTTTTTTTGCCGCTGTAGGAAGTGGAGTTATAAAAATACAGAATGTCCTCTACACCGGAATGGATCATTTCCATTGTGGCATCATACATAGAAGTAAAATCATCCGATACAATGCTGTAGACATTGGGAGCGTCTAACGCTGCGTTCAACAGCATCACGGGCACCTGTGCCGCAGCATCGAGGATGTATTTGTTGTCATCCTCTTTTTCGTAAATGAAATTGGAACCTACTAATATAATGCCGTCCACTTTTTTGGTGATCAGCAGATTCATGGAACTTGCCTTGGTAGCAAGGTCATAGCCGGTACAGCATAAAATACTGTCATAGCCGTTGCTGCGCAGCTTCTGCTCGATATAGTAGATTGCCTTGGCCAGATACAGATCCGAACTGTCGGCACACATGATGCCGATCGTCTTCATCGTGTTGAGACCTAAGCCTCTGGCGAATGCGTTCGGCGTGTATTCGTACTGGTTGATGACATCCAGCACCTTTTTCTTGGTCTTCTCGCTTACGTTATTGCTTCCGTTCAATACACGGGAAACAGTGGCAATGGAGACTCCTGCTTTTTCGGAAATATCATAAATTGTCATCTGTGACGTCCTCTCTGCTTTTTGTGTAAACAAAGTATGTAAGAAAAATGTAAGTAGTTACAAAAAAGCTCTATTTGAATTATAACGAAAGACATATCTTTTTTCAAGATACTTTTTCAACTTCTCACATGCCAAAAATTTATCAATATAAAATATTGCTGATAAAATCAGTAGTTTCAAGAAAATGAAAGTTTCTTTTTTTGGTGATTGACGAAACCGGCATTTTGAAGTAAAATGAACCATGAAAGTACTTACATAAGCTTACTGTAATTTAGGAACAAAGACAATGCCCGGGCGGTGTAACAGATTCGTTCGTAAGGCGTGCCGGGGAAAGTAAGTGCAGGTAATAGAGTGCCGTAAGACGGTACAGATAGGATACGCCAAGCGTAGAATGGAGGACAAAATGGATATCTTAAACAAGGCAAAGACCGGTAAAAAGGAAAGACCTATCAAAGTGGTACAGTTCGGTGAGGGTAATTTCTTACGTGGATTCGTAGATTACATGATCGACATCGCTAACGAGCAGGGTAAGTTCGACGGAGACATCGTTCTGATCAAGCCCATCGAGTTCGGTAATCTGGAGATGTTCCACAAGCAGGACTGCCAGTACACGGTATCCCTTCGCGGTAATGTCAACGGTGAAGCCAAGATCATCAATAGAATCGTAACCAGCGTTGCAGACGCTGTTGATACTTATACAGAGTATGACAAGTACATGGGACTTGCCGAGATCGATACTTTACGTTTCGTTGTATCCAATACCACCGAGGCAGGTATTGTATATGATGATAGCGATAAGTTCGAACTGAATCCCCCCAAGACTTTCCCCGGCAAGCTGACCAAGTTCTTATATCACAGATTTGAGACCTTCCAGGGCGATATGAGCAAGGGTCTGGTAATGCTTCCCGTAGAGCTGATCGATGACAACGGTATTATGCTGAAAAAGTGCGTAATGCAGCTGATCGGGCTGTGGGGTCTGGGCGACGAGTTCAAGAAATGGGTAGATGAGGCCTGCGTATTCACCTCTACTCTGGTTGACCGTATCATCACAGGTTATCCCCGTGCTACCGAGCAGGAAGAGTGGGAGAAGCTTGGTTACGAAGATCACATCATGGTAACCGGCGAGCCGTTCGCTCTGTGGGTCATCGAGTCCGCAAAAGATATCAGTAAGGAGTTCCCTCTTCCCGATGCAGGACTTCCCGTGATCTTCACTGATAACCAGAAGCCTTACAAGCAGAGAAAGGTTCGTATTTTAAACGGTGCACATACCTCTTTCGTACTGGCTTCCTATCTGTGCGGCAACGATATCGTAAGAGAATCCATGCATGATGATGACATCCGCAACTTCATGCTGAAGACCATCTATGATGAAGTGATCCCTACCCTGTCTCTGCCTGAGGAGGAACTGAAGCAGTTCGCAGGTGAGGTTGTAAACCGTTTCGACAATCCTTATGTAGACCATGCACTGTTAGCTATCTCCTTAAACTCCGTATCCAAGTGGAGAGCAAGATGTATGCCCAGTTTGCTTGGTTATGTTGAGAAGACCGGTAAGCTTCCCGCTCATCTGACCTTCTCCATCGCAGCACTGATGGCATTCTATACCGGCACCGAGATCCGCGATAAGGCCCTGATCGGTCACAGAAACGGTCAGGAATACAACATCATGGATGACAAGGCAGTTCTGGAGTTCTTCGCAGCTAACTGTGAGAAGGATACTAAGACATTCGTAACCGCATTCTTAGGCAACGAGAACTTCTTCGGCCAGGATCTGAACAAGGTTCCCGGACTGACCGATGCAGTTGTAGCATACCTGGATGATATCAAGGCAAATGGCATGAGGGCAGCATTATGCAAGATTTCTTAAAAATTAATGACAATGATAATGTAGTCGTAGCATTAAATACGATTCCTGCCGGTGAGCAGATCACAGTCTCTGTAGGTGACGGTTCTAAGACCGTTACCGCCAGAGAGGAGATCCCCGCAGGACATAAGATGGCGATTTTTGATATTCCCGAAGGCGGCGAAGTCATCAAATACGGTTACCGTATCGGTAATGCAAAAGAGAACATCACAGAAGGCAGCTGGATTCATACTCATAATGTAAAGACAGCTCTGGGTGATCTGCTGGAGTACACTTACAACCCCACTCCCGTAGAGGAGAAGAAGACGGAAGACGTGACTTTTATGGGCTTCCATCGTCCGGATGGCAAAGTAGGCGTTCGTAACGAGATCTGGGTCATCCCCACCGTTGGCTGTGTCAACAACGTGGCAACCGCCATCGCAAAGCAGGCAAACGCTTTTGTCAAGGGCAGCGTGGAAGAGGTTATTGCATTCCCTCATCCTTACGGATGCTCCCAGATGGGCGATGATCAGGAGCATACCCGCAAGATTCTGGCAGACCTGATCAATCATCCCAATGCAGGTGGTGTGCTGGTACTGGGACTGGGCTGTGAGAACAGCAATATTGATGTATTAAAGCCTTATATCGGTGATTATGATGAGAACCGTGTGAAATTCCTGGTATGTCAGGAACATGAAGACGAGATCGCAGACTCCGTAGAGGTTATCAAGGGTCTGATCGATTATGCTTCCAAGTTCGAGAGAGAGCCCATCAGCGTCAGCAAGCTGGTGATCGGTATGAAGTGCGGCGGCAGTGACGGACTGTCCGGTATTACCGCCAATCCTCTGGTAGGACGTTTTTCCGATCTGCTGATCTCTAAGGGTGGTACCACTATCCTGACCGAGGTTCCCGAGATGTTCGGTGCAGAGACGATCCTGATGAACCGTTGTGCAAATGAGGAATTGTTCCACCAGACCGTAGATCTGATCAATGACTTCAAGAATTACTTCAAGAGTCACAACCAGACCATCTACGAGAATCCTTCACCGGGTAATAAAAAGGGCGGTATCTCCACTCTGGAGGACAAGTCCTTAGGATGTACCCAGAAGTCCGGAAGCGCTCTGGTCAAGGGCGTATTGCAGTACGGCGATACGGTGAAGACTCCGGGACTGAACCTGCTGTCCGCACCGGGCAATGACCTGGTAGCAGCTACCGCACTGGCAGCCGCAGGAGCACATATCGTATTGTTTACCACAGGACGCGGAACACCTTTTGCTTCCCCGGTTCCTACCATGAAGATCGCTACCAACTCCCGTCTGGCAGGCAAGAAGTCCAACTGGATCGACTTCAACGCAGGCGTACTGGTAGAGGATAAGACCATGGAAGAAGAGACCAGGGCACTGTTTGATCTGGTAGTGGAGACTGCTTCCGGCAAGCAGGTATGCAGCGAAGCAGCAGGCTTCCATGATATGGCTATTTTCAAACAGGGTGTAACTCTGTAAGTAATAAGTAAGAAACGGCGTTCTTTTGTTACACATTGTGCAGGAGGACGCCGCTTTTGATAGGAGGATATATGACAGCACAGGAAATCAAGGCACTTCCCCGTACAGCGGAAGGAATCTTTGACTTAAAAAAAGTGCAGACGGAGATGGGACTGCAGAATATCTATCAGGCTGCGGACAGAATCTATCCCGTATATGCGGCATTTGAGACCACAGAGAATAAAAAAGAGGGCTATCCGGATATCATGGCGCAGATGCGTGTGCTGAAAAAACATGCTGAGGCAGAGTTTACCCCGGAGAACGGCGCTTTCTATACCGCGGCAATGCTGCACACCGTAGAGCAGATCAGCCCTGAAATCTATGAAAATTACAGAGAACTTCTGGACGATTTTCGTGAGGCGGTAAAACGTATGCTGGAACAGTATTATGATGCAAAAACGAAAAAATTCGCTATGACTGACACAGAAAGAGAAATATTCTGTGATGCAGTGAGAAAAGCATGCGCAGAGTATTTACTGTTGACTGAAAAATATCAGATGTGCTGATGACGCAATGAAAGGAAACAACACATGGAAATCAACCATATCATGCATACTGCCCGCAGCGCGACCATAGAGATCGCGGACGGCGGCAGATATTTTACAAAACAGCCCGTGGAATTACGCATCGACGGCGAAGCGGTGATGACCACGGACAAGACCATTACTTCCCTGTACGGACTGAAACCGGATCGGAAATACACGGTTGAGGCATTTATAAACGGAGAAAAACAGGGAGAAGTCTCCTTCAAGACAGATTACGAATATGTAACCCTGGATGTAACCAGATTCGGCGCCAGGGGTGACGGCGAGCATGATGATACGCACTTTATCCAGGCAGCTATCATGGCATGCCCTGCAAGCAGCAGAGTCTATTTCCCGGCAGGAACTTACCGTATCACCAGCCTGTTTTTGAAGAGTCATATCCGCATCGAACTGGCGGAAGGCGCAGAACTGAAAGCATTTACCGACAGAGAGAAATTCCCTACCTTCCCCGGTATGATACAGAGCTATGATGAGACCGACGAGTACAATCTCGGTACCTGGGAAGGCAACCCGTTGCCCATGTTTTCCGGCATTATCTGCGGTATCGGTGCAGAGGACGTGGTGATCTACGGACAGGGTAAAATCAACGGCAATGCTTCCAAAGAGAACTGGTGGAAGAATCCCAAGGTCATGAACATTGCGTTCCGTCCCAGACTGTTTTTCATCAGCGGATGTAAAAATGTGACCCTGCAGGGCGTGACATTCTGCAATTCCCCGTCCTGGACACTGCATCCGTATTTCAGCAACGATCTGAAATTCATCGGCGTAACGGTACAGAATCCCAGCGATTCCCCGAATACCGACGGACTGGATCCCGAATCCTGCAAAAATGTGGAGATCCTGGGTGTGCGCTTCTCTCTGGGAGACGACTGTATCGCAGTCAAGAGTGGTAAGATCTATATGGGCAAAAAGCACAAGACCCCTTCCGAGAATATTCATATCCGTCAGTGTCTGATGGAGAACGGTCACGGTGCGGTAACGTTGGGCAGTGAGATGGCAGGCGGCGTCGTGAATCTGACGGTGGAAGATTGTATTTTCCGTCATACCGACAGAGGACTGCGTATCAAGACCCGTCGTGGCAGAGGCAAGGATGCAATCTTAAGTAACATCATTTTCCGGAACCTGACACTGGAGCATGTCATGACGCCCCTCGTGGTGAACTGCTTCTATTTCTGCGATCCCGACGGCAAGACAACGTATGTACAGTCCAGAGATGTGTACCCTGTGGATGACAGAACCCCCCAGGTGAAGAAGATGGTATTCGAAAATATGGAATGCACCAATTGCCATGTGGCAGCAGCTTATTTTGACGGACTTCCGGAGCAGAAGATCGAAGAAATCTATATGAAGAATATCTCCATCAGCTATGCGGAAGATGCAAAATGCGATGTACCCGCCATGTCCGAAGGAGTGGAGAAGAGCAGCAGACGCGGTCTGTTTGCAAGAAATGTTGCAAAACTGACACTGGACAACGTAAAGATCGAGGGACAGACCGGAGAGGCTTACGAGCTGGAAGGCGTGGACGAGCTGATCCGGCGCTGATGTAACGAGCGCACGCTATAGTACGACAAACATAAAAGAATACGGCGCAAGAGCCGTAATCGGAATGGAGAAAAAATGCAGTTAGGAATCCGTTTACATGATACGAAAAAGCTTCCTTTTGAGGAGCGTATTGCAAATGTCCATGAGCTTGGCTTTGTCTGCGGACATCTGGCCCCCGGTAAGGTGATCACCGAGTTCCCTACTACCGATGAAGCATTGACCCCGGGACTTGCCATGTACATGAAAAATGTATTTGCCAAAAATCACGTGGATGTTGCGGTACTGGGATGTTATTTGAACCTGGCAAATCCGAATCCGGAACAGCTGGCCAAGATCACACATCGTTATATGGCACATATCCGCTTTGCATCATGGCTTGGCTGCGGCGTCGTGGGAACCGAGACCGGTGCCCCCAATGAGACTTATACCGCAGTACCCGAGTGCCACAGTGAAGAAGCACTGCAGACCTTTATCACCAATCTGCGACCCGTTGTAAAATACGCAGAACAGATGGGCGTTGTACTGGCCATCGAACCGGTATGGAAGCATATCGTGTATGATCCGAAGAGAGCCAGAAGCGTACTGGATGAGATCGCATCTCCCAATCTGCAGATCATCCTGGATCCTGTGAATCTGCTGGATTACTGCAATTACAAGGATCAGGTGGCAATCGTGGACGAGGCGATCGATCTGTTAGGTGAGGATGTCGCTATGGTACACCTGAAGGATTTCATCCCCGAGGACGGGAAACTGAGATCCGTAGGCTGTGGACTGGGTCAGATGGATTATACTTCCGTATTGAAGTTCATGAAAGAGCGCAAGCCCTTTATCCATGCGACACTGGAAGACACCACGCCGGAAAATAATGTGCAGGTGAAAAATTTTATTCAGGGACTCTATGACAATCTGTAAAGATATGTTATACTCTTACGAGAGTATTCCCAGTAAAACAGTAGGAACAATAGAAGTAATTGCGAGAGGACACATGGGAGACTTAGAATCCCGTGTGTCCTTTTTCGTGCCGGAGGATGCTATTAATTTTTTGTGATAGGATGCGATTGGAAATTCTCAAAACAGGATTTTTATAGTGCGGAAATCGCTTATTGGGATGTGCTTTCACAGAAGAAGATGATGGGATTCTCAATATAATATTAGAAGAAAAGGATTGCACGCATATGTTAAACGAATTTTCCAGAACTGAATTATTGATCGGCAAGGAGGCAATGCAGCGCCTGTACGGAGCCAGAGTGGCGGTATTCGGTATCGGCGGTGTCGGCGGCTACGTAGTGGAAGCCCTGGCGCGCAGCGGTGTTGGCGCTTTTGACCTGGTGGACGATGACAAAGTATGTCTGACCAATATCAACCGGCAGATCATTGCCACCCGGAAGACCATCGGTAAATACAAAGTGGATGTCTGCGAGGAACGGATCCATTCTATCAATCCGGAGGCAAAGGTGACGGTGCACAAGTGCTTCTACCTGCCGGAGACGGCGGATCAGTTCGATTTTACCCAATATGATTATGTCGTGGATGCGGTGGATACCGTGACGGCGAAGCTGGAGATCATTATGCAGGCGAAGGCTGCGGGCGTTCCCGTTATCAGCTGCATGGGCGCCGGCAACAAGCTGGATCCGACCCAGTTCCACGTAGCGGATATTTACAAGACCACCATGTGCCCCTTGGCAAAGGTCATGCGCAGAGAGCTGAAAAAGCGCGGTGTGAAGAAGCTTAAAGTGGTATATTCCACCGAAGCTTCCGTAAAGCCTCTGGAAAACATGGAAAACAGCTGCAGAACCGGCTGTGTATGCCCTCCCGGTTCCACTCATAAATGTACCGACAGAAGAGCTATCCCAGGAAGCATTTCTTTTGTTCCGTCTGTAGCGGGACTGATCCTGGCAGGGGAAGTGATCAAGGATCTGATTGCAGAAAAGTAAGGGATTCTACAACAACTGCACAAAAATGTCACAAATTGAAAAATTCAGTTGAGTCGAAGACAATGGTGCGGTATAATTCTTGTATATATTTGATACTTACGGATGGTTTCGTACCGGGTGCTCTCACAGGCCGGTCTGATCTGCGTATATCCGGGCAGTATCATAAATCTTGGGTATTACAAGGGTACAAAGGAGGTTGCTTTATTCATGGCAGTGGTAAAACAGGGACAGAACGAAGGGGAAAACGGAACGATACAATTAAACGGAATCAAGGATCTTAAAGGCAGAAAGGGAGCAAATCTGATTGTAAAGATTCTGGCACTGGTACTGGTGCCGATGCTGGTTATCGTTATTTTTGCTTCGCTGGCACTGGATGCAGTGGGAGATGATACGGCAGAACGTCTGGTGAGGGAAGAACTGGTTGCAACCGAATATGCCATGCAGCTGAATCTGAACAATGCATCGGAAGAGGGATTCCGCTACGAGAACGGAGTACTTTATAAAGGAGAGATCAACTTAAGCGATAATCTGGTATTTCTGGAGACTTTTAAGGAAAATACCGGTGTGGATGTTGCGTTGTTCTGGGGAAAAGAACTTGCTGTATCTGATATCAAAGAATCCGGCATCCGGTTGAATGATGCGGTAGCTGATCAGGTGCTGGCGGGAGAAAATTATTACAGTACTTCCGTGAAACTGGGCAGTGAACGTTATTATGCGTACATGACACCAATCTATGGGGAAGATGGTCAAAATGCGGTCGGTATCCTCGCCGTGGCACTTCCGGTGAAAGATATAGCGGCAGTTTACAGTCACGTGGTTTCTTCCAATACGATTTTTCTAGTGGTATTGCTGTTGGTGTTCTGCGTGTCTACCATATTGGTTGTGACATTGATCTCCAAAGCATTATTAAGGGTGGTATCGAATCTGGATCTGGTAGCTGAAGGCAAACTGGACTTTGCGGTATCCGATAAACTGATCAACCGTACCGATGAAGTGGGAAAGATCGCGAGAGCAGTGAACTCCGTAGTGACCGGATTCTCCAGGATCATTACAGATATTCATCATTCCATGAAGAATATGAATGCGTTTACCGGTACGTTTACCAGCAATTTTGACAGTATCGGACAGTCGATCTCTTCCGTGAACACGGCGGTGAACGAGATCGCACAGGGGGCAACCACACAGGCTGCGGACACCCAGAGAGTCAGCGAGAGCATGAACGACATGAGCAATGCCCTGAACCGTACGGCGGACAGTGTAAATGCACTGAGCAGCAGCGCTGTCAACATGAAGGAAAGCAATGCAACCGTAGACAGTACCCTGAAGGAACTGCTTGAGATCAGCTCTCATACACAGAAGTCTGTGGATCAGGTGCAGGAGCAGACCAATATCACCAACGAGTCCGCACAGGCCATTCAGGCGGCAACCGATATTATCGCAGGCATTGCGAACCAGACCAACCTGTTATCCTTAAATGCCAGCATCGAAGCGGCAAGAGCCGGAGAGATGGGCAGAGGATTTGCAGTCGTGGCAGAAGAGATCCGCGGTCTGGCAGACCAGTCCAAGGAATCTGCGGATAAGATCCGCGGTATCGTGGAGAACCTGATCAGCAATTCTAACCAGAGCGTAGAGATCATGAACGGTGTAGTAGGCGAGATCCATCAGCAGAATGAGAAGCTCGGCACGACCCTGGATGTATTCGGTACACTGAATCAGGAGATCCAGAAGGTAGTCGGTGAGATTAACGTGATCTCTCAGGAACTGGATCATATTGAAAGCTACAAGACCGACGTGGTGAACAAGATCGACAGCTTAACCGAGATCTCCCAGAACAATGCGGCAAGCACGGAAGAAACCGCAGCTACTATGGATCAGCTGGCAGAGATCGTAGAGGATTGCAGACAGGCTACCGCACAGCTGAATGCCATTGCAGACGAGCTGAATGCAAATGCGAGAAAGTTCCAGATCGGATAAAAATCGCAGTACGTTGCACGGACAATAGATTCAGACAACGTAAATACGGGGAGCGAGATATCATCATAATGAAAGTATGATAAAATGCAAAGGGGCACGGTTACAGGAAACTGTAGCGGTGCCCTTTCCGCGGAATGTGTTTCAAGAAAATTCGCAGAGATATTTTCCTAAATGTTTGAATCTGATTTTCGTAGTTATTGCGTGTTTTTTGGATTGGAAGTTCAAAATCGGAAAAATTAAATTTTTTGAAAAAATATCGGAAGGAAAAGGAATAGGAAACAATGAGTGCAATAGAAAAACACGATATGACCAGAGGAAAGATACTATTACCGTTAGTATCTTTTACGATTCCCCTGGTACTGGGGAATCTGTTTCAGCTGACTTATAATGCGGCGGATTCCGTCATCGTGGGAAAATATGTGGGAGAACAGGCACTGGCGGCAGTGGGAACTTCCACACCGATCATGAACATTGCAATCCTGCTGATCAGCGGGATGTGCATGGGCGCCAGTGTGCTCATGAGTTCCCAGTACGGCGCAAAAGATTACGATACCCTGTCGAAACAGATCAGCACCACAATGCTGGCGGGCTGCGGATTCTCTCTTGCATTTTCTCTGCTGATGCTTCTGCTTGCCACACCGGTGCTCCGGCTGATCCGGGTGCCGGAGACAGCAATCCCGGAGGCGGCAAGCTACTTAAGGATCATTTTTCTGGGACTGATCTTTACCTTTATGTATAATTTCCTGGCGAATACGATGCGTGCGCTCGGAGACAGCAGGACACCGCTGTATTTTCTGATAACCAGTGCTTTCTTAAATGTGTTCGGAGACCTCTTTTTTGTGGTCATATTGCGGTGGGGCGTCGCCGGAAGCGCAATCGCCACGGTGTGCAGCGAAGGCTTGTGCTGCCTGCTGTGCGGTCTGTATATCCGGAAAAAGATTCCGTTATTGTGCCTTGGAAAAAAATGGTTTGTGTTTGACAAAAGTCTGCTGGGCAAGACCGTAAGCTACGGCAGTACCAGTGCCATGCAGCAGGTATGCTTACAGCTGGGCAAACTGATGATCCAGTCTGTGGTCAATACGCAGGGTGTAGCCGTGATGGCAGCTTTTACAGCGGTGAACCGCGTGGATGATTTTGCCTACACACCGCAGCAGAATATCGGACATGCCATGACGACCTTTCTGGCGCAGAATAAGGGCGCGGGACATAAAGAACGAATGAAAAAAGGCTTCCAGACCGGCCTCCTGATCGAACTGGTCTATTCTATTGGGTTGTTCTGCACAATCGGCGGACTGGCACCGCAGATCATGAATTTATTTGCAGAAGACGGGGATGCACAGGTGGTATCCCTGGGTATCGGTTATCTGCATCTGATCTCCTGGATGTATATCTTACCGGGCCTGACCAACGGCATCCAGGGATTTTTCCGCGGCATCGGAGACCTGAAGGTGACATTGTACAGCACCTTTATGAATATGTTCGGCAGGGTAGTGGCAGTATTTGTAATGATCCGGATGCTGCACATGGATTTTGCCACCCTGGCATGGGCGAACATGATCGGATGGATCGTGATGCTTTTGTTCGAAGTGCCGCTGTTAGTGAAGTCGATCCGGGGCGGAGAATGCGGATAAGAGTGAAATTCGGAATTAGAAGAGTGACCTGATGCCGGAAAAAGTGTTTTATCGCTAAAATATCTGTCAGGATACCATGAATCGTGATATAATGAGTCTCAAGGAAAACCAAGCGGCTGCGAAGCAGACATTTGGTTTTCTGGACTCATTAGCGAACGAATCATCCTGCGAAGCAGGATGTAGAGTGCGAAAGCAAGAATTCGTGAGCTTATGATATCATGAGCGTAGGCAATGAGCAGTGTGGTCACACGTATTACACAATATGACTGCTTGCAGGCAATATTGTGTAATATGTGGGGACGATAGGGCGAAGCCCGGACATCCCGGGAACACAACGTGTTTCCGGGATGCACTGCAAGCTTATGATATCATGAGCGCAAGAGAGTCAACGCGCTGTTTGCAGGTAAAAGAGGGGTCACGTAAAATGTTAAAAGTTTTTTTGGTAGAGGATGAGTTTGTCATCCGTGAAGGAATTAAAAACAATATAGACTGGAAGGCTCATGGCTATGAGTTCTGTGGGGAGGCCGGCGATGGGGAGCTGGCCTATCCACAGATCCAGAAATTGCGTCCTGATATCGTCATCACCGATATCAGGATGCCGTTTATGGACGGATTGGAATTAAGCCGTCTGATCCGCAAAGAGCTGCCGGATACGGAAATCATTATTCTGTCAGGATATCAGGAATTCGAATATGCCAAAGAAGCCATCAAACTGGGAGTGGCCCAGTATCTGTCCAAACCCATCAACGGAGAAGAACTGGTAGCGGAACTGGACGAACTTTCCACCAAGATCGAAGAAAAAAGAAGAGCACAGCAGATCCGTGAACGGTATCAGCAGGAGATGGAGGAAAACAATCTCAGAGAGCGGAAAAAGCTGTTCCAGGAGCTGGTCACCGGAGAAAATACTGTGGCAGAGCTGTTGGAAGCGGCAGAAGGACTGGGTATCGATCTGTCGGCACCCTGGTATAATATTATCCTGTTCAAGACCCAGTCACTTCGCCATGCACAGGATGAATATTCCGGAAGTCTGATCCGCATTGAGCAGGAACTGCGCAGTCTGGAGGACGGCACGACCGTCATCGCCTTTGACCGCAATCTGGAAGGAAAGGCCTTTTTATTAAAAGCAGATTCCGAAGAGCAGCTGTCGCTCTTGCAGCAGGAATACATAGAAAAAATCAAGGACATCATGGAAGGCTATGAACATGTGAGATACTTTGGCGGCATTGGCAGACCGGTGAACCGTCTGCGGGAGCTTCCGGTTTCTTTCGAACAGGCAAGCCACGCTTTTGCACACAGATATCTGGTGCAGGACAGCAGGATCCTTGACAGCGGACGACTTTCACAGGAAGCAGAGAGTGCAGATACCTTTGATATTAAAGAAGTCAATCCCAAACAGATCGACCGGACACGGATCCAGGAATTCCTGAAACAGGGAGACAGTGAAGAAGTGATCTACTTTGTAGAGGAATTTTTCCAGGATCTCAGCAACAAAGCACTGCAATCCAATATTTTCCGACAGTATATTACCATGGATGCGTATTTCTGCGTGGTGGATTTTATGGAAAGCTTTCAGACCAACACAGAGGAATTAGAGACGCCTAATCAGGATGAAAAAACATTACAGGATAGTGAAAGCGCCGTGCATTACATTATCAGAATCCTGCAAAAGGCACTGGAAGTGCGGGACAAATCTGCAAGCAGCCGCTATGACGATGTGGTGGATCAGGTCATGAAGTACATCGACGAAAACTATGCGGATGAGGAGCTTTCCCTGAACCTGCTGGCTTCCCATGTGAATTTCTCCCCCAATCATCTGAGCATGATCTTCAGCCAGCAGACCGGGCAGAGTTTTATCAAATATCTGACGGATTACCGCATGAATAAAGCGAAAGAGCTGTTACGCTGTACCGGCAAACGCAGCAGCCTGATCAGCCAGGAGGTGGGATATAAGGATCCTCATTACTTCTCTTATCTGTTCAAAAAGACCCAGGGAATGACTCCTACCCAGTATCGCGGAGGGAACAGTTAACCACCATTATCGATGAAAATGAGCGTGGAAAAGGCAGGATTCTTATGAGAAAAAAGATAAAAGAACTTTATGATCATTCGACACTGGTGGCAAAGATAAGATACTCATATCTTTGTCTGCTGGTGCCGTTTGTGTTATTTCTCATCTTTTGCTTCTATAATCTGTGGAACAATAACCGCAGATACGAGGATATGATCAATTCCTCCGTTATGGCCAGTCAGTTCAGTCTGGATTTCCAAAAAGATTTTGACTATGAGACTTATCTCCTTATCGTAGGCAACAAGACACTGGAGGAGTCCAGTCTGCATGATATGCTGGCGGAAGCGGATGACATCGTGGTCGGACTGGAGCAGCTGACAGAATCTCAGGAGAACCTGAAACGACTGACCAGTGTCAAAAAATATCTGAACAATCTTGCTACCTATGTAGGAAGAATCGAGGAAAATATCCGAGAAGGCAACCGTTATGAGGATAATATAGAAATCTGGGAAAACGATGTACAGATCGTGACCTCCCTGGTGGGAGACACTATGTCCCAGTATATATATTATGAGATCCGGGGCATTCAGGAGAGCAGACAACAGTATCAGGATTTTTTTGTTAATATGATCCGGTTTTCTGTGATCGCCTTTGCCATGATCCTTATGTTGTTTTTATTCCTTTCCTATTATATTCCATTGAGTATCACCAGACCAATCCGACGGCTGACCCAGGTGACGGATCAGGTGGCGAAGGGAGATCTGACGGTCCGCTCCGATGTGACGGGAGGCGTGGAGGCCCAGGTGCTTAGTGATTCCCTGAATACCATGATCGACAAGATCAACGAACTGTTAGAGCAGGTGAAAACGGAGCAGGTGAGACTGCGCAAGGCGGAATTCGAACTGTTGCAGTCCCAGATCAACCCTCACTTCTTATATAATACGCTGGATGCTATCGTATGGCTGGCGGAAGCCGGTGAACAGAAAAAAGTCGTAAGCATGGTAGGCAGTCTTTCGGACTTTTTCCGGATATCATTGAACCAGGGACAGGATATTCTGAATGTAAAAGAAGAACTGCAGCACGTCCGCAGTTACCTGGAGATCCAGCAGATGCGTTATCAGGACATCCTGCAATATGAGATCTGTGTTCCGGAAGAACTGAATCACTGCCGGATTCCAAAAATCACCTTACAGCCCCTGGTGGAAAACGCCCTGTACCACGGCATTAAAAATAAACGTGGCAAAGGAATGATCCGGGTCGACGGAGCATGGGACGGCGAAGACTGTATCCTGCGGATCACCGACAACGGAAGAGGCATGACACCGGAGCGGCTGGAACAGGTACGGGAAGGCATCCGCAACAGAAATGTCCGGGAGACGGATATCTACGGCCTTTATAATGTCAATGAACGTATCCGCCTGAACTTCGGAGAAAATTATGGTATTACCATTACCAGTACTTACGGAGAAGGCACCTGTGTAACGGTGAGACTTCCCGGCTGCTTATGAAAAAAATAAACCACTATCGTAAAAAAATCAACTTTTTGCGCTGGTGGTTTTTTTTGCCATAAAAATTTCAACTTTTCCGTGAGGTATCTTCATGGTTTTTTTCCCGGCTCCGCTTTACAATAAGATCATCAAAGAAATAGTTCTTTGGGAAACAAAAACAAATTGGGAGGTTACACAATGAAGAAGAAAATTTTAGCAGCAGTAATGGCAGCAACCATGATCTTTAGCCTTGTAGCATGCGGCTCCTCTGATGCAGGCAGCAACGCAGCAACCGGAAGCGCAAACGCAAACGCAAACGCAGACGCAGGTGCATCCAGCTCCTCCGGAGATCTGATCAAAGTCGGCATCATCAACAACGACCCTAACGAGTCCGGTTACCGTACCGCAAACGATAAGGATATGAAGAATACCTTTACCGAGGCTAACGGCTACGAAGCATCTTTCGCATACAGCTTAAAGAACGATGAGCAGATCACAGCAGCTCAGAAGTTCATTCAGGATGGCGTTGACTACTTACTTCTGTCCGCAGCAGATACCGCAGGATGGGATTCCGTACTGAAGGATGCACAGGATGCAGGTATCAGAGTTATCCTCTTCGACCGTACCATTGATGCAGATGAGAGCCTGTATGAGGCATCCATCGTATCCGATATGGCAAAGGAAGGCCAGACAGCAGTTGACTGGTTAAAGAGCCAGAACTTAAGCGAATACAACATCATCCATTTACAGGGTGTTATGGGTTCCGCAGCACAGCAGGGACGTACCGGTGCTCTGGATGACGCAGCGGCAAACGACGGCTTCAATCTGGTAACACAGCAGACCGCTGAGTGGAACGCAGAGAAAGCACAGCAGATCGTGCAGTCCGTAATCGACGCAGGTACTCCTTTCAACGTAATCTACGCTGAGAACGACGATATGGCTAAGGGTGCTGTAGCAGCTCTGGATAAGGCTAATATCTCTCACGGTGTCGGCAAAGACGTCATCGTAATGGGCTTTGACTGCAACAAGTGGGCTCTGGAAGAGCTGAAGGCAGGCAACTGGAACTACGATGGACAGTGCAATCCTTTCCAGGCTTCCTACATCAATGACATTATCAAGAAGCTGGAGAACGGTGAGACCATCTCCGAGAAGACCATCATCATGGATGAGAAGGGCTTCGATGCAACCACCATTACACAGGAAGATGTAGACAACTACGGTATCTAATCTGATGTAAACGACCAGAAGCGCGGCGCATGCTAGCTCCGCGCTTCTTTTATCAAAAATATCAAAAAGATTAAGGGGTGAAACTTTTGGACAATAACACAGTATTGGAAATGAAAAATATTCACAAAAGCTTTCCCGGTGTACGTGCTCTGAAAGGTGTGGACTTCCATCTGAACAAAGGTGAGATCCATGCGCTGATGGGAGAAAACGGTGCCGGAAAGTCAACCCTGATCAAGGTACTGACAGGTGTCTACAGCAAAGATGAAGGTCAGATCTTCATCGACGGCAATGACAAAGCCGTATCCATTCACTCTCCGCAGGAGGCACAGAAGCTGGGCATCAGTACGGTATATCAGGAGATTACACTCTGCCCGAATCTGTCCGTGGCGGAGAACATGTACATAGGACGTTCCAATAAGATCTATCAGAACTGGAAAAAAATGAATGAGGACGCAGACAAGATCTTACAGAATCTGGATATCCCTGCAAAAGCGTCCCAGCAGCTGGCAAGCTGTTCCATCGCCGTACAGCAGATGGTAGCCATTGCCAGAGCTGTAGATATGGATTGTAAGGTACTGATCCTGGATGAGCCGACCTCCTCTCTGGATGAGCAGGAAGTGACAAAGCTCTTCGGTCTGATGCGCGATCTGAAGGCCAGAGGCGTGGGTATCATCTTCGTAACCCATTTCCTGGATCAGGTATATGAAGTGTGTGACAAGATCACTGTTATGCGTGACGGCAGTCTGGTAGGCGAATATGCCATCAAGGATCTGCCCAGAGTACAACTGGTATCCAAAATGTTGGGTAAGGAACTGGATGACCTGTCCGATATCAAAGGCGAGCAGCCCACGGAACAGAAGACGGAGAACGGAGAGCCCTTATTTGAGACCAAAGATCTGTGCAGCGATGCCGGAATCAAGCCCTTTGACTTCTATATTAAGAAGGGCGAGGTCAATGGATTTACGGGACTGCTGGGATCCGGACGAAGCGAGTGCGTCCGCGCTATTTTCGGTGCTGACCGTGTCATCGGCGGTACGGTGAAAAAGAACGGCAAGCAGGTCAAGATCAATAAGCCTCTGGATGCTATGCGTTGTGGAATCGGCTATCTGCCGGAGGATCGTAAGCGTGACGGTATCGTAGGTGACTTGTCCGTAAGAGAGAATATTATCCTGGCATTACAGGTGCTTCGTGGATTCTTCCACCCTATTTCCAAGGTGGAAGCTAATAAATTTGCAGACGAATACATCAAACTGCTGGATATCAAGACGGCATCGGCCGAAACACCCATCAAGTCGCTGTCCGGCGGTAATCAGCAGAAGGTAATCTTAGCCAGATGGCTTCTGACCCATCCGGAATATCTGATTCTGGATGAGCCCACCAGAGGTATCGATGTCGGTACCAAGGTGGATATCCAGAAGCTGGTACTGAAGCTGGCAAGTGAAGGCATGAGCGTGACCTTCATCTCTTCCGAGACCGACGAGATGCTCCGTACCTGCTCCCGACTGGTAGTCATGAGAGACCGCAAGGTGGTAGGAGAATTGTCCGGAGAAGATCTGACCCAGACCAAGATTATGAGTACGATTGCCGGAGGTGAAAGTAAGCATGAGTAATGAAAAGAAAGTAGAAAAAGGTAATAAAAATTTCCTGAGCGGATTGTTCCGGCAGCAGATTTTCATTCCCATTGCGGCCCTGATAATCCTGGCAGTATTCAATCTGATCGCAGACCCCAGCTTCTTCAAGATTACACTGGGATATAACAGCGCAGGAGATCCGGTATTGTCCGGTTATCTGATGACAATCCTGGACTACGGTTCCGAACTGGCTATTTTAGCCATTGGCATGACGCTGGTCACAGCTGCTTCCGGCGGACAGGATATCAGTGTGGGCGCTACCATCGCCATCGCAGGCAGCGTGATCTTACGAGTCCTGTGTGGTACGAATTCCAGACCCGATACCCTGCAGGCTCCCATTATCGTAGCATTCCTGGTGGCATGTGTGGCAGCGATGCTGTTCGGCGCCTTTAACGGTGTGCTGGTAGCATATTTCAAGATCCAGCCCATGGTAGCGACCCTGATCCTCTATACGGCAGGCCGTTCCATTGCCGCATGGATCAACAACAACGAACTTCCTATCGTAAGTGATCCTACCTTCAGTTATTTCGGCGGATTTATCCCCGGGATCCCCATTCCCACACCGTTCTTCATTGCAGCGGCCTGTGTACTGGTGATCTTCCTGGTGCTGAAGTTCACGACACTGGGACTTTACACCCAGTCCGTAGGTATTAATGAGAATTCTTCCAAACTGAACGGCCTGAATCCCACATTTATCAAGTTCCTGACCTTCGTGATCCTGGGACTGTGCGTGGCAGTGGCAGCACTGATCAAAGTAAGCCGTCTGTCCTCCATCAACTATTCAGTTATCGCAAAGGATATCGAGATGGATGCGATCCTGGCAGTAGCCCTGGGCGGCAACTCCTTAAGCGGTGGTAAGTTCAATATGGCAGCTTCCATTCTGGGTGCATACGTGATTCAGTTCCTGACCACCACTTTATACAAATTTGATGTACAGTCCGATGCACTTCCCGCTTACAAAGCAGTGGTCGTCATCCTGTTAGTAGTACTCAGTACTCCCAAGGTAAGAGAATGGCTGTCCGCTCTCGGCAAAAAGCTGAAGCAGGGCAAGACCGTAAAGGAGGTTGGCTAAAATGGGTAAGAAGTTAAAAAATATGACAGATACCAATCTGCTGCTGACCATCACGATCGTAGTATTTTTCGTAATGTATATCGGAGCAATCGTGTTCCAGGGGAAAGGCTTCTTAAAGCCCCAGACCTTCTTCAATATCCTGAATGCCAATGCAGCACTGATCATTCTCTCCTGCGGCATGAGCTTAGTCATGATCACCGGTGGGATCGATATCTCCGTTGGCGGTGTGGTAGCACTGGTCAGCATGAGCTGCGCGGTATATCTGGACTTTGGCGGCGGAAATGTATTCATTTCCCTGCTGATCGCCGTAGCCATCGGCCTTGCTTTCGGTATTGTACAGGGATTCCTGGTAGCGTATCTGGACATCCAGCCCTTCATCGTGACACTGGCTGGTATGTTCTTCGCCAGAGGTATGACGACGATCGTAAATACCAAGCCGTTTAACGTGGCAAATGAGAAGTTCACAGCTCTGAAAGAGACCCGTGTGGTCGTTCCCGGAATGGGTTCTGTGAATAAGCTCGGTGCTTATGTAAATGCGTATGTGGAGATCGGTGTTATCGTGGCACTGCTGGTAGTGATCCTGATGTTTATCATGCTTCGCTGGACGAAGATGGGACGCAGCTTCTATGCTGTGGGCGGCAACAACCAGAGTGCTCTGATGTTAGGTATCAATGTCAAGAGAACCAAATTCATGTCCCATCTGCTCTGCGGACTGTTAGCCGGTATCGGCGGTTATGTATACTTTCTGCATGTAGGAAGCGGATCCGCATCCCATGCGAGCGGCATGGAGATGAACGCCATCGCTTCTTCCATCATCGGCGGCACCATGCTGACCGGTGGTGTGGGTAATATCATCGGAACCTTCTTCGGTGTATTGTCCTTAAGCACCATCCAGAATATCGTATCCAGCGCAGGTCTGGATCAGGCATGGTGGACCGGCATTACCATCGCAGCTATGTTGTGTCTGTTCCTGGTGGTACAGAGTGTGGTCATTGCCAGAAAAAAGAAAATGCTGCAGAGTAAATAAAGGCAGTTCAGAGTTAAAATGTGAAATAAGAAAACGGAAAAGAGCGTGGCTTGCGGACAGTCACACTCTTTTTCCACTGGTAAGTATAAGCAGTAAAAGAAAACCACCGGGTATCAGGGGGGGAAAGCTATGAAAAAGACGAAAGTAAAGAAACAGAAAACTCCGAAAAAGCAGGGATGCAGCCTGTTCCTGCTGTTGATGCTGTTAGCACTTGCACCGGTAGTTCTGGCAACGGTGCTTCTCAGCACCGCATCCTTATATCTGACCAGAACGAATCTGGAGGAAAGTGTACAGACTACTCTGCATGTAACTGCGGATAATCTGGCGAAATACTGCAAAGACAATGAAATCACGGTGATTAATGCCAGTGGTTATTATGAGTATCTGGACAGTCTGAAGGACGAAGGCCTGGAGATGGCCATCCTCCTGGACGGCGTACCGGCTACCACATCCATTAAAAACGAAAACGACTATCGTATCCGTGAGATCCCCATGGATCAGGACCGTGTGTCCGGCGGAGGAACCGAAGGATATTATGATAAAAACGTAGTGATCGAAGGGAATACCTATTACGGTTACTATATTCCCATTCTGAGTGACGGACAGATCACGGCTGTGGCGTTCGCTGCCGAACGGAAAAACGAGATTGCGGATGCACTGTTGGGGATCGAGACCGTATTCCTGATCTCTGCCGCAGGTATCGTGGTTTTGTTCGGTATTATCTGCTTTTTCTTAAGCAGGGCATTGTCCGGCAAGATGAAAGAGACCGGCAGGAGAGTGGACGCACTGGCAGAAGGAGATCTGAGCGCCCGGAAGGAAGCGGACAGCATTGTCAGAGAAATCAAAGACCTGTTAAGAAATACAGCACAGATGCAGCAGAATCTGGCACAGGTCATCGGCGGGGTACAGGAGGTATCCGGAGAACTTTTAAACAGTGTACAGCAAGTGGCAGAAGGCAGCGACGCCACCACGGAACAGGCGGAGCAGATCGGTTCAGCCATGGAACAGCTGTCATCGGCAGCAGAGGAGATGGCGGAAAATGTGCAGAATATCAGTGACCGTATGGATGAGATCGGAGAAGCGGTGAATGATATCAGTGCTAGTGTCGCACAGCTGCAGAAGAATTCGGAAGAGATGCAGGATAACAGCAAAAAAGCAGGCGAAGGCATGGAAAATATCATGAACGGCAGTAAACGTTCCGTGGAATCCGTAGACACCATTACCGCCAAGATCCATGAAACCAATGATTATATCGAAAAGATCGACGAGGCAGTAGCTCTGATCTTCTCCATCTCCGGACAGACCAATCTCTTAAGCCTGAACGCTTCCATCGAAGCCGCCAGAGCCGGAGAAGCGGGCAGAGGTTTCGCCGTAGTGGCGGAAGAAATCCGCAAGCTGTCGGAACAGAGTGCCGCGGGTGCCGAGCAGATCAAGAGTCTGGCGCAGGGGATCATGGAGAAATCCGGAGAGACTGTGGAACAGGCAGATGTGGTAAAAGACATCATCCGTAAGGAACAGGAGCACATCGTCACCACCGGAGAGCAGTACCGGCAGTTAGAGCAGAGCATCAGACAGTCTGCGGAAGAAATCCGGAGAATCGCCGGGGAGACCGGCCGCCTGTCACAGCAGAAGGAAGATATTCTGGGGAATATCGGAAGCCTCAGTGCCATCAGCGAGGAAAATGCGGCCAACAATCAACAGGTGAATGCAAACATTGAAGAAATCCTGACACAGATACAGACAGTGGGCGCAAACTGTGATAAAATGAAACAGATCTCAGGGGAACTGGAGAACTCTGTGGCTTATTTCCACACAGAGAAAGCACCTGTCGCGGAATGACAGAAGCGGATTCCGCACAGGAAGTATGACAGAACAGGATGACTGATCAGATATGAAGAAATGCAGAATGGGAAGACGGTGGATGGCAGGGATGCTGCTGGTCTTCGGGATCGCGTTTGCCGGTTGCGGTGCCGGACAAACTGCCATGGATAATACGGCGGCAGAGGAGACACAGGCGGATCGCATTGTGGTGGGCTTCTCGCAGCTGGGAGCGGAATCTGACTGGCGCAGTGCCAACACGGAGTCCATGAAAAGCACCTTTACGAAAGAGGCGGGATATGACCTGATCTTCGAGGACGGACAGCAAAAGCAGGCCAATCAGATCCGGGCAATCCGGACGTTTATCCAACAGGAAGTAGACTATATCGTGCTGGCTCCGGTGACAGAGACCGGATGGGATACCGTGCTCCGGGAAGCAAAGGATGCCGGTATTCCGGTGATCATCGTGGACCGGAAGGTAGATGTGGAGGACGACAGCCTCTTTACCTGCTTCGTCGGATCGGATTTCGAGCTGGAAGGCCTGAAGATGGCGGAGTGGCTGAATTCCTTCTCTGTCAGTAAGGGGATCGCACCGGAGGATCTGCATATTGTAAATATTCAGGGAAATATCGGAGCCTCCGCCCAGATCGGACGGACCAGAGGCCTGGAGCAGGGCGTGGCCAAATACGGCTGGAACCTGTTAGACCAGGTATCGGGAGAATTCACCCAGGCAAAGGGAAAGGAAGTCATGGAGGCTTTCCTGAAAAAATATGATAATATCAATGTCGTCTATTGCGAAAATGACAATGAGGCCTTCGGCGCCATGGAAGCGATCCGGGCAGCGGGGAAAAAGGTCGGCAGTGATCTGGCGGCGGGAGATATCATGATATTGTCTTTCGACGGCGTCAGCACGGAATCCATGGACTGTGTCATGAAGGATGAGATCACCTGTATCGGAGAATGCAATCCGCTCCACGGTCCCAGAGTAGAGGCGCTGATCCAAATCCTGGAAGAAGGCAGGACACCGGAGAAGTTCTCTTATGTGGAAGAAGGGCTGTATGCACATGATGACACGGTGACTGCCGTGACAGTGGGAGATAAGACTTACCGGGTGCAGTGTGTGGACAGCGAGATCCGCAATGAAAATGCATATTGATCGGTTTTTGTAACGATCCGGATACTTCTGCAGGGGCCGGATCGTTACTTTTTTTTTAGAGGGGCTAAAGTAATTGAAATTTAGTCCGATAATTATTGTGAAACATAAAAGACATTCGGGAAGGAGGAGTCGATATGCGTATTGAAGCGTATACACAGGTACAGCAGCTGTATCAGTCACAGAAGGTCAGCAGGACACAGAAGACTCAGGCAGCATCACACACGGACAGACTGCAGATCAGCAGCCAGGGAAAAGATTTCCAGACCGCTAAGGCAGCAGTGGCAGCAGCACCTGATATCAGGGAAGAGTTAACGGCTCCCATTAAGGCAAGAATCCAGAACGGTACTTACAGTGTGGATACTGCAAGCTTTGCAGAGAAGCTGCTTCAAAAACAGGAAGAAATGAGGTAGTTCCTTGGCTAGTTTAATGGAGAACCTGATAGAGGTACTGGACAGAGAGAGTACGGAGTACGAAGCTCTGTTACAGTTATCACAACGGAAGACACCGATCATTGCAAGCGGTGATCTTACCGAATTACAAAAGATCACGGACGAGGAGCAGGAGCTGGTCAGCAGAATCCACAATCTGGACAAACAGAGAGCGGAAGTCACTGCAGACATAGCCGATGTATTGAACAGGGATGTTAATGATTTGAAGTTGCCCAATCTGATCACGATGTTGGCCTCACGTCCTGCGGAACAGCAGGCGCTGGCGGATTCCCATGACAGATTGCAGGCAGCGGTCCGGGGACTGAAGCGCATCAACGAGCAGAACAATGAGCTGCTGAACAGCGCACTGGAAATGGTGGAGTTCGAGATGAATCTCCTCCAGGCAGCAAAAGCCGCCCCCGAGACAGGCAATTATAATCGTGGAGCCTACAATGCAGGCGAGACCATCGGTGTAGCAGACCATGGATTTGACGCGAAGCAGTAGGACCAAATCCGATACAGAGGTGAGAGTTCATGCCATTAATGGGTAGTTTATATATAGGGTCGTCCGGATTACAGACAAGTCAGAATGCGCTGAACACCACAGCGCATAATCTTTCTAATGTGGACACCACAGGCTATACCAGACAACAGGTACAGCAATCTAACAGAGCTTATGTCACATTATCCACAGACCCGAAGTCTATTTCGAATAAACAGACGGGTCTGGGTGTCACATATTCCCGCGTAAAACAGGTCAGAGATTATTTCCTGGACAAGACATACCGCAAGGAATCGGGACGCAGTATGTTCTATGAAGTATCCACGGAGGTCATGGAAGAAGTAGAGAGCCAGCTGGGTGAATTGAACGGTGAAGCTTTTCAGACGACCATGACGGATTTCTGGACAGCTATTCAGGAGCTTTCCAAAGATCCTGCAAGCTCTGTGACGCAGGGACTGATCGTACAGAGAGCGAGCGAGTTCGTACAGAGAGCCGGCGCGGTATATGACGGATTAAGCTCTTATCAGAACAATCTGAACACACAGATCAGGCAAAACGTAGATAAAATCAATAAATACGGCAATCAGCTGTTGACCTTGAATGACCAGATCCGCGCGATCGAGAGCGGCGGTATCGAGCATGCCAATGACTTAAGAGATGCGCGAAACCAGATTCTGGACGAACTGGCAGAGCTGACCAACATGAGCTTCTCGGAAGACCGTTACGGCAGCGTATCGGTACAGATCGAAGGCGTGGATTTTGTCAAGGACGGCACCTGCTATGAGATTGCCATGAAAACGGATGAAGCAACCGGCTTCTACACCCCGTTCTGGCCGCAGGATGCCACCTATATGGTAAGAGATGACGGCACCAGAGTCTATAATATCGACGGCGCGGAAGTATTTGATCTCTCCATCGAGATTTCTTCCGATCTTGGAACGGATGTCGGCGGTCTGAAGGCCATGCTTTTGGCGAGAGGCGATCACAGAGCCGATTATACCGACCTGGCAGAGGGAAAATACGACAAGGTATCCCAGTCAGTCGTAATGAATATCCAGGGCGAATTCGACCAGATGATTCACAATGTGGTGACGAAGATCAATGATATTCTGGCGAAAGCGGCAGGTGTGCAGACCGGAGATCTGACACTGGCAGACGGTACGGTACGGAAGGATGCCCGTTACTGCACCGTAGATCCGAACGGCTATATGCGCATGGAGGACGGCAGCCCAATTCAGTTATTTACCAAGATCACCACGGACGGTTACGAAAAAGTGACCGCACAGGGTGGCAAGGAATACTGGGTGATGAAGGAAGAGAAGCCCAATGCGCCCGAGAGTCTGTATACGATCGGCAATCTTCAGGTGAACCCCACACTGATGCAGGAGCCTTCGAAGTTAGGCTTCAGACTGGCAGACGGTTCCGAAGATAAAGAGACCGCAGAAGCATTAAAGGCAGCATTTACAGAGGAAGCTTACACGCTGAATCCCAATGTACAGAAGAAGACTACGTTTGTAGATTATTATACGGATCTGGTATCCCAGGTGGCAAACTCAGGATATGTATTCCGCAGTATCTATGAGAATCAGGTCAACACCGTAGAGGCGACGCAGAGTGCCAGAGAGCAGGTCATCGGCGTTTCTACGGATGAGGAACTGTCCAACATGATCAAGTTCCAGAACGCATACAACGCATCCAGCCGATATATCAATGTGATCAGCGAGATGCTGGAGCATATCATATCTACGCTTGGAGTATAGGAGGCGGTAACAGATGCCCTCACAATTTTTTGGATTAAATATTGCATATACAGGATTGTTAGCCAGCAATGCGGCCATGAACACGACTTCCAACAACATTGCAAACGTGCAGACGGAAGGCTACAGCAGGCAGCAGGTGACCCAGCAGGCTTCGAATGCACTTCGTGTGTTCCAGACCTACGGCTGTGCCGGTGCCGGTGTAGAGACACTTGCCATCGAGCGTGTCCGGGACGAATTCTACGACGGAAGATTCTGGGATAACAACGCACAGCTGGGTGAGTACGATATGAAACAGTACTACATGCAGCAGATTGAGACTTATTTTGATGATGACGGCAAGAGTACCGGATTCAAGACCATCTTCGATCAGCTGATGGTGACCGGTATGCAGGCATTGTTAAAAGACCCGAGCAGCGCTACCGCCAAATCCCAGTTCGTAGGGTATGCAGGCGCACTGACCGAGTATTTCAACGGCATGGCAGGCAATCTGGAAAAAGTACAGAAAGATATCAACCAGGAGATCAAACTGAAGGTGGATCAGATCAATTCCATCGCCGGTGAGATCGCTACTTTGAATAAACAGATCAACACGATCGAACTGACCGGTGTCAAAGCGAACGAGCTTCGTGACCGCAGAACGCTGTTGGTGGATGAATTATCTAAAATCGTAGACGTGGAAGTCAAGGAAACACCGATCATTGATGCCAATAATGAGAACCGTGAGACCGGTGCCAACAGATATATGGTCAAGATCGCCGGCGGACAGATGTTAGTCGATAGCAGCGATTACAACGGTCTGGAATGTGTGGCGAGAACTTCTTACGAGAAGGTCAACCAGACGGATATCGACGGACTCTATGAGATCTACTGGTCGGACGGACAGAAGTTCAATCTCTACAATGCCTCCATGGGCGGCGACCTCGCGGGACTGATCCAGACCCGTGACGGCAATAACGGAGAGAATTTCACCGGTCAGGTGACCGCTACCGGCACGACCACCGTAGACGGCAAGACACATGATACCGTAACGGTCAAAGTGACCAAGGCATATTTGCAGGATCTGAATAAATGTAACCTCTCGGATCAGGGCGGTGTCATCGATCTGGGCAATCAGGAATTCTACTATGATTCCTGGGCGTACACCTGTGAGTATGATGCAAACGGAAATGCGACATATACTTATACCTTTACCTTATCCGACAGTGAGAAGAATCCCAGAGGGCTTACGAATGACCGCGTAGGGAAAAAAGCGGAGATCGGTACGAGCCTGTCTTATCAGGGGATCCCTTATTATATGAACCAGATGAATGAGTGGATCCGTACTTTTTCCCAGAAATTCAATGATATCCTGACTGCCGGATACAGCAACAGTGGGGATCCCGGTGTCAAGATGTTCACCGGCAATAAAGCGACCGGCGGAGAGCAGTTTTTGTTAAATGACGATACCAAGAGATACGACAAGCAGGAGAAGACCGCGGGCAGCACGATCACGGTAAAAGTCAATGATGACAGCTACTACCGCCTGACAGCGAAAAACTTCGATATCCTCGATGCTATGGAACAGGATCCCAGCCTGATGGCGAACCGCTATGATGTGGCAGACGGCGTGGAACAGAACGACCTGCTGAATGATTTGAAAAATCTGGCAACAGACAAGTCCAAGATGAGCTTCCGCGGATGCAATGCTTCCGAATTTTTACAGTGTATTCTGTCGGATGTGGCATTGAATGCTTCCAGAGCCAATACCTTCTATGCGAGCTTTAAAGACATCTCGGCGACCATTGATAATCAGAGAATCTCTATCTCAGGTGTCGATGAAGATGAAGAAGCAGTAAATCTTGTAAAATACCAGAATGGTTATAATCTGGCTTCCAAGATGATTCAGACACTGACAGAGGTGTATGACAGACTGATTCTGGAGACCGGCGTCTAGTATGAAAAGAACTTCTAGCCACTCAGAGCAAAGGCTCTTTCGTGGAGAAGTTCTAGGTTTCATACCGGAAAAAGCATAAATGCTTTTTCTATAGCAGTGGCATGGATTTATGGAGAGAAAGGAGAAAACTATTCAGATTCCCGGAACGCTGAATAGTTAAGGACGAAAAATGAGAATTACGAACAAGATCATGCAGCGTAATAATCTGTCAAATATTAATACGAACAAGGTATATCAGGACAAGCTAAGTACCCAGATGTCCACACAGAAGAAGGTCAGTCGTCCTTCCGATGATCCTGTGGTATCCATCCGTGCCCTGCGTCTGCGCAGTAATGTAACGGAAGTGACGCAGTACTACAGTAAAAATATTCCGGATGCCGAGAGCTGGCTGGATGTGACAGAGGATGCCCTGAAAAATCTGACCCAGATCATGACCAACATGATCTCCCAGTGTACGAAGGGCTCCAACGGAGATCTGAAGACGGAAGATCGCCAGATCATCCTGGAACAGCTGAAGGCTCTGGGTGATGAAGTATACAGCACCGGAGATGCGGATTATGCCGGACGCTATGTGTTCACCGGCTATCGTACCGATACTTCCTTAAGCTTTGATAAGGAATACAATACCAAATACGAGATCACGGAACAGCTTGACAGCAGTGCTATCACACGGATGACCAAGATTAATACCGGAAAACTGTTGGATATCACTGCAGCCAATTACAAAAACATGAATATGACGGAGCAGGAGATCAGCTCTACAGAAGTGTATCGTATCCAGCTGTCTTATGATGACTGTATGGAAAAAGGAACCCCTTCCATCACATTCAAAGAAAAAAAGGCAGACGGTAATTATAAGGATGTGACATGGCCGGATGCAACAGCAACTCCTGCAATTACGATCACAGAAAAATCTTCTACCGAAGATCCGTACAGCAATCTGGGCGATAACGAGATTGTCTATGTACGCGATACCGGTGAGATTTTATTAGGTAAGAATCAATATAAAAAATTAATGGCATGTAAGGATGACCCTACCACCTCAGGAATCAATGAAGGTGAGATCCGTGTGACCTATCAGAAGAATCACTGGGTCAAGGGAGATTTGAGACCCGAACACTATTTTGCCTGCAAGAGTACCGATGCCGACGGCAAAGAAACGGTATATAACAAGGACTATCTGGAAGGCAATACGACGGAAAAACAGTCCATCGAGTATGATGTCGGATTCAATCAGACCATCCGTGTGAATTCCACAGCGGATGAATGCTTCCGGCACGGTATCGGACGTACCGTGGACGATCTGGTACAGGCAATGCAGGATGTTCTCGACCTGGAGGCGGTTAAGACCAAGATCGAAGGTCTTCAGAAAACGGCGACAGGCAACGATGCAGAGACCCTGACCAAACAGATGGAAGCTGTGGAAAAAGCATTAACATTGTCCAAAGATAAATGTCAGAAAATGTTCGAAAGCGGAATCACCACCTTCCAGGGCTATCTGGACGATGCCAATCTGTGCATCACCAATTGCGGTACCAGAAGCAGCAAGCTCGAACTGATCGACAACCGGATGAAGAATCAGAAGACCACCTTCGAGACGCTGAAGAGTGAGAATGAAGATATTGATATCACAGAGACTGCCATTAACTTAAAGAGTGCGGAAATGACTTACGAAGCCGCCCTGATGGCTACCGGTAAGGTGATGCAGACCACCTTATTGAATTTCATCTAACGTGTCTGCGGAATGGAGTATTCTATGAAGATTAATACCAAGTTTTTCGGAGAAGTTGAGATTGCGGACGACAAGATCATTACGTTTGAAAAGGGCATTATCGGATTCCCCCAGCTGAAGCACTTTACCATGCTGCACGATGAGGAAAAGGGCAGTAACGTAGGAATCCGTTACTTACAGTCCCTGGAAGAGCCGGGATTTGCCATGCCGGTGATGGATCCGCTGTTAGTCAATCCGGAATATGATCCGGAGGTAGACGATGAGCTGCTCACCGGTGTCGGGAAGCTTACCCCGGAGAATATTCTGGTCATGGTCACTGTGACCGTGCCTGCAGACCTGACCAAGATGACTGTGAATCTGCAGGGTCCCTTCGTAATCAATGTAGAAGAACGCAAGGCCTGTCAGATCATCCTCGAAGGAGACAAATATCCGGTAAAATTCCCGGTATATGATATCTTAAAGTCCGGAAAGGCGGGTGAGTAAGATGCTGGCATTGTCCCGTAAAAAAAACGAAGCAATTGTAATCAATAACGACATCGAGATCACCGTCCTGGAAGTAAAGGGTGATCAGGTAAAGATCGGCATCACCGCTCCCAAGGAAGTGCCCGTTTACCGCAAGGAGGTTTACCTCCAAATCCAGGAAGCCAACAAGGCATCTGTCGATGCGGAAGGTATGGCTGCACTGAAGAATCTGTTGGGATAGAAAACAACAAAAAATGGACGGAGTCAAAAAACAGGCATAGGAGGTGCAAAATTTTGCATCTCCTATTAATTTTTCCGGGGAACTTACCGATAGAATTCTTAGAGAAGCAAGGTCGTGCGCCCACGGAAGGCGCTTTATATCACACGGAGGTGACCATTATGACCATAGAACCGATTTCCAGTATCATGACAGTGCAGGCACAGAATACGGCCGCTGCCAAGAATGCAGCTACAAAAGTGACCACAGAGGAAAACGCCTCTGAATACAATCCTGCAAATGTAAAGCCAATAGACAAGATCGATCAGACGACTGCAGTCGTTGAGAATGCCCAGGGCAGAGAACAGAACAATGCTTCTGCCGATCCCAATGGAGAACAGCAACAGCCTGTGACCAACGAGCAGATCAAGAAGGCGGTAGAGAAGCTGAACAAGAGCATGATGTCTCATTCCGAAGCGGTCTTCGGCATCCATGAGGCAACCAACCGTGTAACCATCAAGATCATAGATAAGGATACCAAAAAAGTGATCAAGGAGCTTCCTCCCGAGAAGACCCTGGACATGATCGCCAAAGTGTGGGAGTTAGCCGGTATCCTGGTAGATGAGAAGAGATAAGTCAGGAGGAAACGATTATGGCAATGAGAATGTCCGGTCTGATGTCCGGTATGGATACAGAGAGCATTATTCAGGAACTGGTATCTGCCAAACAGACCAAAGTAGATGATGCGAAAAAGGCACAGACCAAACTGCAGTGGAAACAGGATGCATGGAAGGATCTGAACACCAAGCTGAAAAACCTGCAGTCAAAATATTTGAACAATATGCGGTTTGTCTCTTCCTACAGCAAGAGAACCACGAAAGTATCCAACAGCAGCGCTGTCAGCGTGATCACCGGAGAAAATGCGGTGAACGGTGTGCAGTCCCTGCAGATCAATCAGCTGGCGAAGACCGGTTATCTCACCGGTGCACAGATCAAGAGTACCGACGGCAAAGAACTGACCGCAGCTTCTAAGCTGGGCGATCTGGGTGTCACCGGAGAGAGCACCTTCAATATTACGGCAGGCACCAAGAGCGTGGATATCACAGTGAACCAGGATACCACCATCTCTGATGTGCTGAATAAATTAAAAGAGTCCGGAGTGAATGCAAGCTTTGATGCGAAGAACCAGAGATTCTTCGTCAGCGCATCCGCATCCGGTGCCGATCATGATTTTAGTATCACAGCGTCCGATGCCAAAGGCGATGCAGCACTTTCCGCACTGGGATTGAAAGTAGGACTGAGCGGTGACAAGGCGGATAAGGCGACACTGGCAAGATATCAGGAATATGCCGGATTCTATGTCAGCGGAGATAATGCGGCCACTCTTGCCAATATTGACAAAGACGGCAGAATCACCAAGGATCTCGATTCCCGTGTAAACAGCTATCTGGAGCAGTATAAGTCTTTGTTAACCACGAAAAGTGATGCACAGAAGAAAATCGATGAGATCAACGAAAAATATAAAGCTTCTTCGCTGGATACCGTAGAAAATTATGCAACCCGGCTGGAAGCAAAACAAAAAGCCAAAACAGAACTGGAAGATAAAATCAAAAACATGGAGGATGGCGCAGACAAGGATGCAGCCCGGAAGGAGCTGGATGCCCTGAACGAAGAGATGAAGACGCTGTCCGAACAGAAGACGGATGCGCAGAGTCTGGCAAGCGCTAAGAAGAGCATCGAAGAAGCAGATACCAAGATCGCAGATGTGCAGAAGTATATTAACGTAACGGAGAGCACGGACGCGGATGGCAAGACCACCTATACTGCCGAGGCTGCCGATACCCTGAAGGATCAGGTCAACAACAGCTATCTGGAGAAGGCAAAGTATGCTTCCGATGTGATCACATCGATCAATAACGGAACCTATCAGGCGACCGGTGCTACCAAAGTCAGCGGTCAGGATGCCAAGATCACGTTAAACGGAGCTGAGTTTACCGGCAATACCAACGTATTCGAGATCAACGGACTGACCTTCACCGCACTCAGCGAGACCAAGGACGGCGAAGAGGTCACCGTTACCACCGAGGATGATGTGGACGGTATCTATGACATGGTGAAGAACTTCCTGAAGGAGTACAATTCCATCATCAATGAGATGGACAAGCTGTACAATGCAGAGTCTGCCAAAGGATATGAACCGTTGACGGACGATGAGAAGGATGCCATGTCCGATTCCGAAGTAGAGAAATACGAGACCAAGATCAAGGATGCACTGCTTCGCAGAGACAGCAATCTGTCTACCATCAGCTCGGCACTGAAGAGCATTATGTCCGGCGGCGTGGATGTGAACGGTAAGACAATGTACCTGAGTGATCTCGGCATTGAGACACTGGGGTATTTTGAAGCACCGGATAATGAGAAGAATGCTTATCATATCGCAGGAGACCCGGATGATGCCAATACTTCTGGCAATTCCGATGTGCTCAAGAGCATGATCAGCAATGATCCCGGTACCGTAATCTCCTTCTTCTCTTCGCTATCCAAGAGTCTGTATTCCAAGATGAGCGATTTGTCCAAATCCGTAGACGGATATCGTTCGTATGGAAGCTTTTATGATGACAAGAAGATGACTTCGGATTATAATGATTACAAGACGAAGATCTCCGACCTGGAAGAGAAGCTGAACGACTACGAGGACAAATGGTATTCCAAGTTCTCAAAGATGGAGACAGCACTCGCGAAGCTGCAGAGCAATTCCAGCGCGGTGACAAGCTTGTTAGGAGGATCATGATATGGCGTTACCGAATGCCTATGCGCAGTACAATAACAGTAAGGTTCTGACCGCTTCTCCGGCAGAACTGACCCTGATGCTTTATGACGGAGCCATTAAATTCTGCAATATTGCAGAAGCGGCAATCGAAGAGAAGGATATTGAGAAGGCACACAACAATATCCGTAAGGTGCAGAATATTATCGGCTATCTGCAATCCACACTGGATACCAAATATCCGGTCGCACAGGATTTTATCAATATCTATAATTATCTGGACAGACGGCTGCTGGAAGCAAATCTGAAGAAGGATAAGGAAATCCTGGAGGAAGTCAATATGCATCTCCATTCCGTGAGAGATAACTGGAAGGAAGTCATGCGCGTGAACCGTGAGAAAGGGGCTATCTGATGGAGAGTCAGCTGACGATATTGTCCGAGAGCCTGGATCGTAAACTGGAAGTATTGCAGAAGATTCAGGAATATAATAAACGGCAGGAAGAAATCTTCTCTGCACAAAACGTAGATATCAGTCAGTTTGATGCCGCCGTGGAGGAGAAACAGCGCCTGATTGATGAAGTGGTAAGGCTGGATGACGGCTTTGAGATCCTGTATGAAAAACTGGCGAAGGAGCTGGAGGGCAACCGACAGCGCTACGCCGCACAGATCCGGGAACTGCAGGCGAAAGTGACAAAGGTGACGGAACTGAGTGTCTCCGTGCAGGCACAGGAAGCCCGGAACAAAAAGCTGATAGAGAACTATTTTGCCGGAGAACGCACCAAAATCGGACAGAGACGCAAAAGCGCCAAAAGCGCATTCGACTACTACAAAAGCATGAGCGGAGCAGGCTATGTACCGCCCCAGATGTACGACAGCAAACAATAACTGTCGAAACGATTTCCTTCCTGTGATTCCGATTGTATTTCTATGGAAAATAAAGTATAATACGACATATACGAGTCCCGAAAAGACCCATGTAGAGACTGGATATGTCAGTAAGCGGCTTTCGGAAGAATCAAAACTACCGTAAAGAGCAGACTGATGATAAGATTGGCTGCCCGTTACGGTAGTTTTTTGTGCAAGAACGCTGCCGGAAGATTGCAATAGGACGGTCGGGAGCGCATACAATGGAGAAGAGGCGCTGAAATGCATGCAGGAGGTGTTCTGCCGGTTCCCGGCTGATAAGCCGGAATCAGGGCATGGAAACAGGACACGTCACGTTAGGCTTGCTATTATGGCGCATTCCGCTTATAATGAAGTCTTGCGGAGTGCATCGAAGATGCGGATCATGAGATAATGAGCGCAAGGGAGGCAGTACGCTTGCGCAAGTTTATAATAATCTGCGTGTGCAGAGATAAGGATTACCATGAATATAGAAGTAGACGGATATAATATATGTTATAAAATAACCGGAACCGGAGAAAAGACGGTTGTGATTCTCCAGGGCTGGGGCACGGATCTGGGTGTGTATGATTCGGTGGCTGCAGCTGTGAACGGGGAGAAATACCGTGTGATCCAGTTCGATTTTCCGGGCTTCGGCGGAAGTGATGAGCCGAAGGAAGCATGGGATGTGGATGGATTTGCGGATTTTTTCTGCAGGTTCATGGAAGTCCTGGAGGTAAAGCAGGCGACGCTGATCGGACATTCCTACGGCGGTCGTGTCATCATCAAACTGGCTGCCAGAGAGAGTCTGCCCTTTGAGATCACGAATATCATTCTGATCGACAGTGCGGGTATTATGCCGAAACGTTCTGCAGCGCAGAAGTGGAAGATCCGCCGTTATAAAATATTAAAAAAGCTCCTGAATATGAAACTGATCTATGCCCTGTTCCCGGAAGTGATCGATGACTGGCGGAGCAGACAGGGATCTGCAGATTACCGTAATGCGACCCCGATGATGCGTCAGTGCATGGTGAAAGCGGTCAACGAGGATCTGACGGAACTGCTTCCGAAGATAAAGCAGGAAGTATTGCTGATCTGGGGAGATAAAGACACTGCGACCCCGATCGGGGATGCACACATCATGGAAGAGAAGATTCCCAACTGTGGTCTGGCGGTGATCCCCGGAACCGGACATTTCTCATTTTTAGAGAAGCCGGCGCAGTTTAGAGGCATTATGGAGGCATACTTAAAATGATCCTGCGTACACTTATTGCGATCGTGCTTGCGGTACCGGCATATTTTTATGTCATGCGGTACAACATGCATATGTTTCAGCTGAACGGTTATAAGAATAAAGAACATCTTCACTGGCTGAAGAAGAATCTGAGACTTCAGTGGATTCTGTATTTTGGATTGGTACTTGGTGCGGTGACCTGCGCTTTTCCGTATCTGCCGCTTGAGATTTTCGAATATTTGGTATTGCTTCTGATCTTCGTGGTATATCGGGCCATGAAGCGGATGAATACAAAGAAAAAATTAGTCTACACAGCCAGAGTGAAGAGAATGCTTGCCACGGAACTGCTCCTTACGGCGGTGGTATTTGCGCTTGTGTGGGGAATTGCCGGAATGAAGCGTATCCCGGGGCTGTGCCTGATCCTGGTATCGGTCCATGTGATTTTAAATATTGTGGCGAATGTGATCAATCATCCGATCGAAGCCGGCATTAATCAGCACTATATCAACGATGCCAAGAGAAAGCTTCGCGAGGTTCCGGGGCTTACGATCATCGGTGTGACCGGCAGCTATGGCAAGACCAGCGTGAAGTTCTATTTACAGACCTTATTGCAGGAAAAATATAATGTGCTGGTGACCCCTGAGAGTTTCAATACGCCGATGGGTGTCGTGCGGACGATCCGCAGTTCACTGAAGCCTACGACGGAGATCTTCGTCTGCGAGATGGGAGCCCGCCATGTGGGGGATATCAAGGAAATCTGCGACATGGTGCATCCGCAGCACGGTGTGATCACTTCTATCGGACCGCAGCATTTAGAGACTTTCTTCAACATGGAAAATATCAAAAAGACCAAGTTCGAGCTGGCGGATGCCCTGCCCGAAGGCGGTATGTTATTCCTGAACGGAGACAATGCGTATATCGGGCAGCAGGCAGCTTCCCCTTCTTATGATAAAACACCGGAAAAGATTTTCTATTATTCCGAAAAAGAGGGCGCAGGATATTGCGCAAAGGACGTCAAAGTATCTCAGCTTGGTACGGAGTTCACTGTCGTGACACCGTCCGGTGAGAGCGGGCGTTTCCAGATGCGACTCGTCGGAGCCCATAATGTTATCAACGTGGTGGGCGCGATTGCCGTGGCTCACAGAATGGGCATGACATTGAAGGAACTTAAAGTTCCCGTGCGCCGTATCGAGCCGGTGCCCCACCGGATGCAGATGCGTGCACACGGACTGGTGACCATTATCGACGATGCGTATAATTCCAATCCTGTCGGTTCCAAGGCAGCGGTGGAGACTCTCGCCATGTTCGACGGCATCCGGATCCTGATCACGCCGGGGATGGTGGAGCTGGGAGATAAGGAAGCGGAATACAATCATAAATTCGGCAACTATGCGGCGGACTGCTGCGACTACATTCTGTTAGTCGGCAGACGGCATACGGCGCCTATCAGAGAGGGTGTCCTTGAGAAGGGTTTCCCGGAGGAAAAATGTCAGGTGTTCGACAAGCTGGAAGAGGCGGTGTCCTATGCCTACGCAATCAAGGGACAGGGACATAAATATATTTTGCTGGAAAATGATCTGCCAGATAACTACTAGGAGGAAAAATAGATGAAAACAAGAGTGGCAATGTTATTCGGAGGAAAAAGCGTAGAGCATGAAGTATCCGTCATCTCCGGTATTCAGGCCGTGATGAATATGGACACTGACAAATACGAAGTGATCCCGGTGTATATGACGAAGAGAAATGAGATGTATATCGGTGAGGAGATCGGCAAGATCGAATCCTACAAAAATATCGATGAACTGTTGAAAAAGTCCCAGAGAGTCATCATGACAAACGAGGATGGAAAAGTATTCCTCACCCCGTATCCTTTGAAAATGTTCGGCGCGAAAAAAGCGGTAGAGATCGATGTGGCATTCCCGGTAGTACACGGAACCAACGTAGAGGACGGTGCGTTCCAGGGATATCTGAAGACCATGGGCATTCCTTTCGTAGGCTGTGACGTAACGGCATCCGCCATTGGCATGGATAAATATATCATGAAGGCTGTACTGAAGGAATGTGATGTACCGGTGCTGGATGCACAGCTGTACACACTGGCTGATTATGCGGAGATGGAGACTTTACTGGATAAGGTGGAAAAGGGACTGGGGTATCCCGTGATTGTAAAGCCCGTCAACTTAGGTTCCAGTGTCGGTATCAGTGTGGCGAAGAATCGTGTGGAGTTGACCCATTCGATCGACGATGCATTCAAATATGCCACAAAAGTACTGGTAGAACATGCAATCACCAACCTTCGCGAGATCAACTGCTCCGTACTGGGGGATGAGAACGAGGCGATTGCTTCCGAGTGTGAAGAGCCCCTGCATACCAAGGATATCTTAAGCTACGAGGATAAATACGTCAGCAATGCCAAAGGCAGCGGTTCCAAGGGCATGGCCAGCGTATCCCGTAAGATCCCTGCGGAATTATCTCCCAAGAAGAGAGAGGAAGTACGCGAACTGGCGGTCAGATCCTTCAAGGCACTGGGCTGTAACGGTGTATCCCGCATTGACTTTATGATCGATGAGGACAACGGCAGGCTGTATTTTAACGAGATTAATACGATCCCCGGATCTCTGGCATTCTATCTGTGGGAGCCGGTAGGGGTCCCTTACAAAGAACTGCTGGACCGTATGATCGAACTGGCATTGAAGAGAGCACGTACCGAAGAGAGACTGACCTTTACGTTTGACACCAATATCCTGAATTCCGCAAGCTTCGGCGGATCCAAGGGCGGAAAACTGTAAGCTTCTGCGTTGATACAAATGTAACTTTATACTTATTTCATAATTTTTTTAGCACTCACCTCTTGCGAGTGCTAAATGAAAGTGCTAAGATAAGAACCGTAAAAGAGAAACAAGCGACTGCCACGGCAGACAATTGTGAATAGTGTGAAATTAAGAGTCGGCCGTGCAGGGTTATTGCACGGTCGATTTTTGGAATAGGGATTCGTCTATGTAGTGTGGCTCACCGGTTGGGCAGAATGGAGGGAATATGACGAAGACAACGAAAAGAGATTATTATGAAGTACTGGGTGTCAGCAAAAGTGCGGATGCCGCAGCGATAAAGAAAGCCTATCGTAAACTGGCGAAAAAATATCATCCAGATACCAATGCCGGTGACCCGGTGGCAGAGGAAAAACTAAAAGAGGTCAACGAGGCTTATGATGTACTCGGAGATGAAAAAAAGAAAAAATTGTATGATACTTATGGATTTGCTGCTTTCCAGGAAGGATTTAATGAGGAAGCGGCCAGACAGTATCAGGAACAGGCAAAAAACGGCGGCTTCCGTTACAGCGGCGGTACCGGCGGTTTCGGTACCGGTGGTTTCGGTGGATTCGGTAACGGCACGTTCCATTACAGCACCGGCGGAAGCGGATTCGGCACAGGTTCCTTCGACGGTTTTGGAGGAGACGAAGACATCTTTGACAACTTGTTCGGACAGTATTTTAAAGGACAGAAAGGTACCGGACGCGGAGGCGGCAGGGCGGGCTATCAGAGCAAAGGGCAGGATGTGGAATCCGGCATTACCATCAGCTTCGACGAAGCAATGCACGGCTGCGACAAGACCTTCACACTGCGGGATCCTGCAACGGGCAAATCGGAATCGGTACAGGTACACATTCCGGCAGGTATTGACACCGGCAAGAGCATCCGCCTGAAGGGCAAAGGCGCAGAAGGCATGTCCGGCGGAGAAAACGGCGATCTGTATCTGAAAGTGACGGTACAGGAGAAGCTCGGCTGGGAGCGTCGCGGACAGGATCTGTATACCACGGTCAATATCCCGTATACCACAGCGGCATTAGGCGGAGAGATCCGTGTGCCGACGCTGTACGGCGATGTTATGTGCAAGGTAAAGGAAGGTACCCAGTCCGGCAGCAAGATCCGTCTGAAAGGCAAGGGCGTGGTCTCGATGAAGGATAAAAATGTGCACGGCGACCAGTATGTCGTGATCCAGATCCAGGTGCCCAGGACATTAACCCCTGCGGCAAAGGAAAAATTACAGGAGTACAAAAAGGTCAGCGGATTTTGATCCGCCGGCCTTTTTTCTTGAGAAAATTTTTCAACAAAAGAAAAAAACTGGAAATTCGAAAATCAATTAGTTATAATATTTTCTCATAAAAAGATAAAAACATAAATTCAGACCAGATTTACACAGGAGGAAATTATTATGTTAAAGTGTTTAAAAAACATCGACAAAGCAAAAACAGGTATTTTCGCAGCAGGCGTTCTCTTCGGAACCGCAGGTATCAAGATTCTGTCCAGTAAGGATGCCAAAAAGCTGTACACCAACTGCACCGCAGCTGTTCTGCGTGCAAAAGAGTGCGTGATGAAGACCGCGACCACGATCCAGGAGAATGCGGAAGACATCTATGCTGAGGCACAGCAGATCAATGAGGACAGAGCGGCGCAGGCAGCACAAGAGTTTGATGGTGAGGCTGAAGTTGCAGAGACTGCAGCAGATGCAGAGTAATCATACCATAGAATATCCACAACTTTGTGCTTAAGCATTCGAAAGCTGGCACATAAATACAACAAAACGGACACCTGCGGCTTTCGTATCGCAGGTGTTTTCGTGAGAGTAATGAAAGCAGGCATACATTATGAAATTTGTGATCAAACATGAGATAAAGGGGAGACTCAGAATTCATATTTTGCAGAGCCGTATGAGCTTTGCGCAGGCAGATACGCTGCAATACTATCTGGACGGTAAGGAAAATATCGTCAGTGCCAAGATTCAGGAGCGCACGCAGGATGTCACGGTAGTCTATAACGGCTCCAGAGAAGAAGTCCTGAAGACGCTTGAAAATTTTAATTATCAAAGTACAGAAGTGCCCGGGCAGTACCTTGCGAATTCCGGCAGAGAGATGAACAGGGAGTACAAGGATCAGCTCATCAATAAAGTCGTGATGCACTACGGCATGAAGCTGTTCCTGCCGATGGACATCCGCTCCGTGATCACGGCGGCAAAGTCCCTGAAATATATCTGGCACGGTGTGAAGACACTGGCAAAGGGCAAGATCGAAGTGCCGGTACTGGATGCGACCGCAATCGGTGTTTCTGTATTTCGCGGTGATTACAATACCGCCGGTTCTGTCATGTTCCTGTTAGGTATCGGTGAGATCCTGGAGGAGTGGACCCATAAAAAGTCCGTCGGCGATCTGGCCAGAAGTATGTCCTTAAATATCGACAAGGTATGGGTCATGAGCGGAGGGCAGGAGATTCTGGTGCCTTCGGGCGAGATCAAGGCAGGCGACCTGGTGCGGATCCATATGGGCAATGTGATTCCTTTTGACGGCACGGTAACCGAAGGAGAAGGCATGGTGAACCAGGCTTCTCTGACCGGTGAATCCGTTCCGGTGAGAAAGACGGTGGGCGGAACCGTCTATGCCGGAACTGTCCTGGAAGAAGGGGAGCTTACTGTCTGCGTCAAAGAGACCGGCGGCTCCAGCAAATACGAGAAGATCATGACAATGATCGAAGAGTCTGAGAAGCTGAAATCCTCTCTGGAAGGAAAAGCGGAGCATCTGGCAGACAAGCTGGTGCCTTATACCTTCTTAGGCACCGGACTGGTATGGTTGCTTACGCGGAATGTAACCAAGGCATTATCTGTACTTATGGTTGATTTTTCCTGTGCACTGAAACTGTCTATGCCGCTGGCGGTACTGTCTGCGATCCGTGAGGCAAGCACTTACGAGATCACGGTCAAGGGCGGCAAATACTTAGAGGCTATGGCGGATGCGACGACCATCGTATTTGACAAGACCGGCACCCTGACCAAGGCACAGCCCACGGTAGCAGAGGTGGTATCCTTTAACGGACAGTCTACGGACGAACTGCTTCGGATCGCTGCCTGCCTGGAAGAGCATTTTCCTCATTCCATGGCAAAAGCGGTGGTACGGGAAGCAGCGCGCAAGGAGCTGGTGCATGAAGAACTGCATACCAAGGTGGAATATATCGTGGCACACGGTATTTCTTCCACGATGGAAGGCAAGAAGATCATCATCGGCAGTTACCATTTTGTCTTCGAAGATGAGCAGGCACAGATTCCGGAAGGAAAACAGGAACTGTTCGATCATCTGTCCGAGGAATATTCTCATCTGTATATGGCGATCGACGGAAAGCTGGCAGCAGTCATCTGTATCGAAGATCCCCTCAGGGAAGAAGCCCCGGAAGTGATCAGACGCCTGAAGGACTTAGGCATAGGCAAGGTAGTCATGATGACCGGAGACAGCGACCGGATCGCCAGAACGATCGCAGGTACGGTCGGTGTGGATGAGTATTATTCCGAAGTACTGCCGGAGGATAAGGCGAAATTCGTAGAACGCGAGAAACAGGAAGGCCATAAAGTCATCATGATCGGAGACGGTATCAACGATTCTCCCGCACTTTCCGCAGCAGATGTTGGGATTGCCATCAGTGACGGCGCCCAGATCGCCAGAGAGATCGCGGATGTGACCATCGGTGCGGATAATCTGTGGGAAGTGGCTGCCCTGAAGGAGCTGAGCAATGCCCTGATGGAGCGGATTCGTAAAAATTACCGCCTGATCGTGGGTATCAATACCGGACTGATCGTGGCAGGCGTGGCAGGATTGATCCCTCCTACGACTTCCGCACTGTTACATAATACGTCTACCTTGTGGATCAGTACCAAGAGTATGCGGAATCTGCTGAACACTGAGGAAGTGTAGTAGCGGAGTGACAGATAAAATGTGTCAAATAGATTGTACATAGACATATTTGATACGATGTTCGGGGGCACGAATAGTTTAAGAAAGAAACATTATGAGAAGCTGTTGTAGGGGAAGGTGGTATCCGTTACAGCGGCTTCTCTGTTTGTTACACGAATATGGGATAATTCACATGATGACAGGAATATGTGTAATCTGTAATCATGGCAGGTACACGGCACAGCCGGGATTGATTCACAGCAAAGTGTAATACAATTGCAAAAGAATGTACGGTAGTTTTGTAGGAATTATATGTTGCATATTTGTACATGCTTGTATATAATGATATCATAATTCCTAGTTAAGCGCTAGAGATAGGAGGAAGTATATGTCAGAACAATTATTACAGGTGCGTAATTTGTCCGTAAATGTAGAGGACAAAGCCATCCTTCATGGAATAGATTTAGAGGTTTTGCCCGGAGAGACCCATGTCCTCATGGGACCCAACGGCGCGGGTAAATCCACTTTGGGTTATACGATCATGGGAAGTCCCCGGTATGAGGTGACCGGTGGTGAGATCCTCTTCAAAGGAAAGAAATTATTAGAGGAGTCCGCTGATCAGAGAGCAAAGGACGGAATATTCCTGTCTTTCCAGAATCCCTTAGAGATCCCCGGTGTATCCTTACGCAACTTTATCCGCAATGCGGTAGAGCAGAGAACCGGCTCCCGGATCAAACTCTGGTCCTTCAAAAAGGAACTGGAACAGGCCATGGAAGTATTGCAGATGGATCCTTCCTATGCAGACCGTGACCTGAATGTGGGATTTTCCGGCGGTGAGAAGAAAAAGGCGGAGATCCTGCAGTTATTGATGTTAAAGCCATCTCTGGCGATCCTCGATGAAACCGATTCCGGTCTGGATGTGGATGCGGTTCGTACAGTATCCAAGGGCGTGGAAGAGTACCAGAAGGATAAAAAGGGTGCACTGTTGATTATCACCCACAGCACCAGAATCCTGGAGTCCCTGCATGTGGACAAGACGCATGTACTGGTGAACGGCAGGATCGTGGCATCCGGAGACGCTTCCCTGGTAGACGAGATCAACGAGCACGGTTTCGAACGTTTCCTGGAAGCATAAAGGAGGCCTGAGTCTGAATGAGCGAACGAGAAAAGACTTACGTGGAAGATGTCAACAGAAGTATTTACGATATCCGCAATGAGGAAAAAGACGTCTACCGTATTCAAAAAGGACTGACGCCGGATATCGTGGCAGAGATTTCTTCGAAGAAGAACGATCCTGCATGGATGGCGAATTTCCGTCTGCAGTCATTGCAGATCTATCATGAGATGGAAGTTCCCGACTGGGGACCTTCGATCGAGGGGCTGAACATGGAGGATATCGTTACTTATGTAAAGCCCAACACCCAGATGAGCGCCAAGTGGTCCGAGGTGCCGGAAGACATCAAGGATACGTTTGAGAAACTGGGAATCCCCCAGGCAGAGCGGAAGTCTCTCGCCGGTGTGGGCGCCCAGTATGATTCCGAGCTGGTATACCATAATGTCAGAGAAGAAGTGGCTGCCCAGGGCGTGGTCTATACTGACATGGAAAGTGCATTAAACGGCGAATATGCCGATATGGTGCGCAAACATTTCATGAAGCTGGTGACCCCCAGAGACCACAAATTCGCAGCACTGCACGGTGCCGTGTGGTCCGGCGGATCCTTTGTGTATGTACCGCCCGGAGTCTCCGTAGAGATTCCGCTGCAGTCCTATTTCAGATTAAATGCACCGGGAGCCGGACAGTTTGAACATACGCTGATCATTGTCGACGAGGGCGCTTATCTGCATTTTATCGAAGGCTGTTCCGCACCAAAGTATAATGTGGCGAATCTCCATGCCGGCTGCGTGGAACTGTTCGTCGGGAAAAATGCGAAACTGCGTTACTCCACGATCGAGAACTGGTCTAAAAATATGTATAACCTCAATACGAAGCGCGCATTGGTGGAAGAGGGCGGCACGATCGAGTGGGTGTCCGGATCCTTCGGTTCCCATGTGTCCTATCTGTATCCCATGAGCGTGTTGAACGGCAGAGGCGCCAGAGCGGAGTTCACCGGCATCACTTTTGCGGGAGCCGGTCAGAATCTGGATACCGGTACCAAGGTCGTTCATAACGCACCGGAGACGACTTCTTATATCAATACGAAATCCATCTCCAAGGACGGCGGCATCAGTACCTTCCGTAGTTCCGTTGTGGTAAAAAACAGTGCGGCGAAGAGTAAATCCGCTGTGTCCTGCCAGTCTCTGATGCTGGATGACAAGTCCCGTTCCGATACCATTCCGGCGATGGATATCCGTACCCAGGATGCCGATATCGGACATGAGGCAAAGATCGGACGTATCAGTGATGAAGCAGTGTTCTATCTGATGTCCCGCGGTATTTCCGAGGAGGACGCCAGAGCGATGATCGTCAGCGGATTTGCCGACAATGTATCCAAGGAGCTGCCGCTGGAGTATGCGGTAGAGATGAACAATCTGATCCGCCTGGAGATGAAAGGCAGTATCGGGTAATGCGACGCAAGAAAGCGTCTGCGAAATGGAGATTAGTATGGAAAAAGAATATCATAGGATCATTAACAGACTGCCGTCGAAGACATGGAACTGGCTTCACATGAACGAGACGCAGTTAGATAACATAGAACTTCCGGCAGCAGGTGCCATGGAGGCAACGTTGCCGGAAGCAGTGAAGAAAGTGGAAGAGGATCCTTCCGCGCCTGCAGCCGGGGAGCAAACGACTGTCTGGAATGCGGATTTTGCAGGGATCGACTCCGGTATGGGAGAAGATATGGACGGTCTGCTGGCCACAGCCGGTGTGAAAGCCTTGCAGGCAGCCGTGCCGGAAAAGGAAAAAGTACAGCAGCCGATGTTGCTTGACTTTTCCTATGTGGGCGGTACTGCACAGGCGGATGCCGTGGCGGTGAGAGCCGGCAAGAACAGTGAAATCACCGTGATCCAGGATTTCTCTTCCGAAAAAGAGGCAGCAGGGCAGGCTGCGGTATCCACCAGATTATATCTGGAGGAAGGCGCGAAGATCCGTCTGATCCAGGTACAGAGACTGGGAGATGGCATCACTTTTCTGAACGACATCGGTGCACTCTGCGAAGAGAGAGCATCGCTGGAAGTGATCCAGCTGATCCTCGGTGGAAAAGGTACCTACCTGGGCTGTAAGACCACCCTGCAGGGAAAAGAAAGCAGTGTGGATACGGATACCGCATACATCGTAGGCGGTGACGGCAGACTGGATATGAATTATGTTGCTCTCCATGAAGGGAAAAAGACCCGGAGCAATATGCAGGCAGGCGGTGTGCTCCGTGATCATGCCTTTAAGCTGTACCGCGGCACCATTGATTTCAAATGGGGCGCCAAGGGGGCGGTAGGCAATGAAAAAGAGGACGTACTGCTTCTGTCAAATGATGTGGTGAACCAGACGATCCCCCTGATCCTCTGCGCGGAGGAAGATGTGGAAGGTAATCACGGCGCTACGATCGGTAAACTGGACGACGAACTGTTATTTTACCTGGAGAGCCGTGGCATGACCAGAGAGCAGATCTACGAGATGATGGCAATGGCCAAGGTGGATGCGGTCTGCCGCAAGATTCCGGATGCCGGGACACGTAAGAAGGTGCAGGAATTCCTGGGAAGAGCAGACGAGGAGGAAGCATGAGTACTTCAGTGAGCGAGATCCGTAAGGACTTCCCTCTGCTTCAGACAAATAATGTGATCTATCTGGACACTGCGGCGACTTCCCAGAAGCCTGCCTGCGTCCTGGAAGCAGAGAGAGAATTTTATGAAAAATACAATGCCAACCCTTTGCGCGGATTATACGGGCTGGGGGAGGCTGCAACCGAAAAATATGAAGCATCCAGAGAAGTCGTGCAAAAGTTTATCAACGCCAAAGAAGCTGCGGAGATCATTTTTGTACGCAATGCCACAGAAGCTCTGAATCTGGTGGCATACAGCTTTGGTGCGCTGGTGCTGAAGCCCGGGGATGAGATCCTGGTGAGCATTATGGAGCATCACAGCAATCTCCTGCCCTGGCAGCAGGCAGCAGCCAGAACAGGCGCTGTAGTCAGATATTTAGAGTGCACGGAGGACGGAAAATATACCGAAGAAGCATTTCGTGCGGCATTGAGCGAGCGGACAAAAATCGTGGCGATGACACAGGTATCCAACGTACTGGGCTGCAAAAACGATATCAGGCGGTTCGCCCGGATCGCCCATGAAGCAGGCGCGTATTTTGTGGCGGACGGTGCGCAGAGTGTGCCGCATATGGCAGTGGATGTACAGGATCTGGATGTGGATTTTCTGGCATTTTCCGGTCATAAGATGTATGCACCCATGGGAATCGGTGTATTATATGCGAAAAGAGAATTATTGGAAAAGATGCCGCCTTTTTTATGCGGCGGAGAGATGATCGATTCCGTCAGCCGTACCGGAGCCGTGTGGGCGGAAGTTCCCCACAAGTTCGAAGCGGGTACGGTCAACGGTGCCGGTGCGTATGCACTGGCAGAAGCCATCCGCTATGTGCAGGGGATCGGATTTGACTTTATCGAAGAGAGAGAAAGTAAGCTGACCGCCATGCTGATGGCCGGCATGAAGGAGATTCCGGCGGTACATATTCTGGGATCTCAGAAAGCGGAAGACCATCACGGCATCGTGACCTTCAAGCTGGACGGTGTACATCCGCATGATGTGGCTTCCATTCTGGATGCGGATCATATTGCGGTACGTGCCGGACATCACTGCGCGCAGCCGCTTTTGCAGCATCTGAAAGTATTGTCCACCACCAGAGTCAGCTTAGGGGTCTACAATACGGAAGAAGAGATTCAGGCATTTCTTGCAAGCCTTGCAAAGATAAGGAGACAGATGGGCTATGGAGAATAAGACATTTTATAACGAAATTCTGACGGAGCATAATCTGCATCCGTATCACAAGCATAAACTGGAGGATGCCAATCTGGTACTGGAAGGCGTGAATCCCAGCTGTGGGGATGATATTTTCCTGGAGTTGAAGGTAGAGGACGATGTGGTAGTAGACGGTGCTTTTGAGGGAGATGGCTGCGCGATTTCCCAGGCTTCCGCGGATATGATGCTGGAACTGATCATCGGTAAGCACAAGGACGAGGCACTGCATCTGGCAGACCTGTTCCTTAAAATGATCAAGGGCGGTATTACCGATGAAGAACGGGATGAGCTGGAAGAAGCCGGGGTATTGCAGGATATTGCCCATATGCCCGCCAGGGTAAAATGTGCGGTGCTGGGATGGCATACCATGCAGGAACTGCTGAATGCGAAGGATGAGGAAAGCAAAGCGAAATAGGGGGACGTATGGAACTGATCGAATTTCTGGAAAACATGATGAATAATATTGTCCAGGTGGCAATTTTATTTTTTGAATTTGTCGGTGTTATTGTCATCATCATTTCCGGCATAAAGGGATTTTACAATTATGTGCGCAGGGTGCCGGATATGAAGATCACGCTGGCACAGGGGCTGGCTGTCGGACTGGAATTCAAGCTGTGCAGTGAAATTCTGAAGACTGTTATTGTCAGAGACTGGAAGGAGATCGTCACGGTAGCCGGTATCATCGGACTTCGTGCGGCACTGACCTTCCTGATCCATTGGGAGATCAAGGAAGAGAAGAATCATTAAGGTGACTGCGCTGTAAAATAGAGTAGAATCCTTTGGGGAAGGAAAGAGATCAAGAAAGAATACACGATAGAAACAAGACATTTTTCTGCGTTAGAGCAGGGAAATGTCTTGTTTTTCTATATGGTGAAAAAATTATGCTTATATGAAGATATTCGTCAAAAGAAGGAAAACTTTGCATCATGTAGCCGAACGCTTTAGGGAGCGCAATTTTTGAAATAAATATTTTTGATGTGAAAAAGAGATTAAAATTGTAATGGTATATAGGTTAAATTTGCACCTTGGAAAAATGTCCACAGAGGACTAATATATAACGATAAAGCACATGCTTATGAAAAAAGTATAAAGAAATGCTGAAATATCCATTGCATTCGGCACTTCAAAGTGCTAAAGTTATTAGCGCATGAACGTAAATGTAAACGATTACGTATGCTAAAAAGGAAATGAGAATGGAATTACAAAAGACACTTACTTCCGACGAAGTATTACAACGATTACTTCGTTCGTATCAGGTATACTACAATGTGAAAACAGAGGCCGTTGAACCGCCATTCGCGGCAGAAGCTGTTTTTGGTTCCCATAATGAACAGTACTTTTTGATCAAGAGAGCAAAAGTTGCAGATATCGATACCAATGAGACGGTGTATTTTGCAACGGAGGAGTCCTTGTCGAAGGATCGTCTCCTGGAACTGGATTCCATTGCATGGGAGCGTGGTGTCGCAGACGTACAGCCGTCGTCCCATCATCAGAGCACGGATGTGTCTCTGATCATTCTGGCCGATCATGTAGCAGAGGATGCTTACGCACAGGTGAAAAAGTGCAAGCATTATCAGAGCTACCTCTGGGGACTGCATGGCTGGAGTAATTATCGTTTGATTGTCGTCGAGCTTTCTTCGGGTCGGATCGTCCACAACCGCCACGGACAGATTCTGAAGAAACTCGTGAAAAAGACAATACAGTAAATACAGGACTTGCGAGAGCAATTCGTGTATTTACAAAATAAAATTTCTGTGTATAAGAAAAGGAGAAACACAAATGACAGCATTATTAATTGTAGTAGCCGCGATTTGTTTATTGTTTATCGGCTATGTATTCTACGGTTCCTGGCTGGCAAAACAGTGGGGCATCGATCCTACCAGAAAGACTCCTGCAATCGAAAAGGAGGATGGTGTGGACTATGTAGCAGCGAAGCCTGCCGTACTTATGGGACATCATTTTTCCTCTATCGCCGGAGCAGGCCCGATCAACGGACCGATTCAGGCTTCCATCTTCGGATGGGTTCCCGTATTCCTGTGGTGTATTATTGGAGGTATTTTCTTCGGCGGTCTGCAGGACTTCGGATCTTTATTCGCATCTATCAGACATGACGGTAAATCTGTAGGTGAGATCATCGAGGATTCCATGGGATCCAGAGCGAAAAAGCTCTTCATCGTATTCGCACTTCTGGTGCTGATCCTGGTAATCGCTTCCTTCGTTAACATCGTGGCAGGTACTTTCCTGACCCTGGCTGACGAAGCAGGACATGTGGCTTTCGGTGTGGTATCCAATCCTACCGGCAACCAGTCCACCGCTATGATCTCTCTGTTATTCATCGTTCTGGCTATTATTTATGGTTACATTACCAACAGAATGGGTGTTAAGACCCTGCCTGCTACCATCGGCGGTATCATCGGTATCGTTCTGATCACCGTTCTTGGTCTGAACTTCGGTTTCGCTATGAACCGCACCGCATGGATCGTATTCGTTGGTGTATATATCGCAGTGGCTTCCCTGGTTCCTGTATGGATCCTGTTACAGCCCCGTGACTATCTGTCCAGTTTCCTGCTGTATGCTATGATCGGTCTGGCATTCATCGGTGTTGTTGCATCTGCATTCACCGGCAATGTTACTTTCGATATCCCTGCATTCACCAGCTGGGAGCCTAAGGCAGGACAGACACTGTTCCCTATGCTGTTCATCACCGTAGCATGTGGTGCATGCTCCGGTTTCCACAGCCTGATCGCTACCGGTACTTCTTCCAAACAGTTAGCAAGTGAAAAGGATGCCAAGGCAATCGGTTACGGTTCCATGCTGATCGAGTCTGCTCTGGGTGTTATCGCTCTGGTAGCAGTCGGCGCAGTATATCAGAAATACTTAAATGGTGAGTTCGGCTCTCCCGCAGCTGCATTCGCTGCAGGTATCGCTTCCATGTTCGGTACCGAGACTTCTAAGGCTTACGGTACGATCTATGCACTGCTGACTTTGTCTGTATCTGTATTCGCACTGACCAGTCTGGATACCGGTACCCGTCTGAGCCGTTTCATGTTCTCCGAGCTGTTCTTAAAGGAAGGCGAGGCTTCCTACAAGGATGCCAAGGGTGCACGTAAGGTTCTGGCACATCCTCTGTTCGGTACCGTATCCATGGTAGTGATCGGCTGTATCCTCGGCGGTCTGTCCTTAAGCCAGATCTGGGGTCTGTTCGGTGCTGCGAACCAGCTGCTTGCGGGTATCGCTCTGATGGCAGTCGCTGCATGGCTTGGTGAAGTTGGCAAGAACAACAAGATGTTCTACGTACCTATGGTATTCATGCTTGCTGCAACCCTGACCAGCTTAGTGATCACTGTGATCAACAAGTGCAAGGCAATCGGTGCCGGCACCGCTGCATGGGGTGACTGGTTCCAGCTGCTCTTCGCTGCTGCAATGGCAGTGCTGGCTATCTTCCTGGTAGTAGAAGGCGTACAGACCTTCGCTAAGCAGAGGAAGGCTAAGAAGGCACAGAAGGCTGCTTAATTCGAAGCGGTGGAACGTAGTAAAGAGATACAAAAGATAAATAATAGAAATCCCGGGGACTTCCATTCGGAGGTACCCGGGATTTCTGCTGTGTTTAACATATTTTTCTATGTTCTATGTGTTATGGTGAGTATGACATGATCAGATGTGTGGCACTATCCGTGATGCATCTTGTTTCAATGCTCGAAGAATGCTACTGCCACAGCGCCGGGACCTACATGGGTACCGATCGTGGCACCCAGAGTGCTGACGGGGAGATCCTTTGCATAGTCTTTCCAGAGATGCTCGCTGTCCCGGATATATTTTTGCAGCAGTTCATCACTTAAGCCTGTATAACCGAGACAGAACGGCTTGGAGAAATCGACGCCGTCTGCTTTCTCGATCTCACGGATCAGGAAGTTGCTGCCGTTCTTGGAACCGCGGGCTTTTCCTAACATAATGATCTCCCCGTCGGAAACGGCAACGACAGGCTTGATGGCTAATGCTCCGCCGATGAAGGCTACAGTGGGGGAGATGCGTCCGCCCTTTTTCAGATATTCCAGAGTATCCAAAAGGCCCATAGTATGTATTTTCTGTTTTTGTTCTTCCAGAGTCTTTACGATTTCTTCCGCAGTCATACCCTGATCTTTTAATTGTAAACCGTACTCTACCAGAATGCGTTCGCCGATCGTAGCATTCAGACTGTCCACGACAAAGACTTTTCCTTCGTAGTCTTCGGCGGCAATCCGGGCGCTCTGGCAGGTGCCGGACAGTTTGCTTGAGATCGTGACCACGATGACAGTCTCTCCTGCAGCAACAGCTTCCGCATAGGCTTCTTCGAAGACTGCGGGGGATACCAGGCTGGTAGTGGGCAGAGTATCGCATTCAATCAGCTTTTCATAGAATTCTCTGTGGCTGATGGTGACACCGTCTGCATATTCCTCGTCACCGAAGCGGATGTGCAGAGGCAGGATCGTGACGTCAGCTCTGGGATGGTTCATGTCGGATGCTGAGTCGGTGATAAAACGTATTTTTTCCATGATGATATTCCTATTCTTTCTATTATCTTTTTCTATTTGAACGTAGCTGTTCAGAATTCCATTCGCCAAAGGAAGCTTCACAAAGCGTGTCCCGGAATTTCGGGAATCCGGTGATGCACGGGCGAATCATTTTTTCGTCGGATCATTTATCCGTGGGGTGTTCTGACGGAAACTCTGCAAGATATTGCTCCAGATTATGCGAGATTCGCTCCAGGGAATCGTAGAGATTGACCCTCTGTACTTCGGTCATGCCGTCACCGCCGTGCGCAAGCGCTGCATAGATTCTTGTGCCGATTTTGTGAACTACAGTGGTACCTTCTTTTGTCAGATAATATAAAGTACGGTAAGAACGCTTATTTTCCGGCAATTCACAGGATACGAGCCCTTTGATCACTAACTGGCTTAAAGTACGGGAGATGGCGGCTTTGTCTTCCTTGCACAGTTCTGTTAACTGTGTGGCAGTCAGACCTTCCGGATGCTTTCCAAGATAGTACAAGCACATGGTGTAGCCGGCCTTCAGATCCAACTGCCCCATTTCCAGTTCTTTTAATTTCTGCAGATAGCGGTGTAATTCCGTGATAGATATGACAAATCTTTCAAAACGATCCTGCATGGTAACTCCTTTCTAAAAGTTGATAAATCAACATCAAGTATTGTAACACGATAATGTTGATGCGTCAACAAAACATCATATAAAAAACCCTGCTGATAATTTCAACAAGGTTTTTATATGATATCTCGTAATACTTATGCAATTTCAAGAGAAAATCAATGCGTAGAGAAGGATTGTATCCTTTTATTGTTTATGTTATGATTTTTTAGCAACTATACAGAGTCAAAATCATGGGAGTGTCTCTTATTGATCCGGTATGGTTGTGAAGCCTGGAAAATAAGTGAGGAACTATGATATGTTAAGACCTAGTATCGGTATCGACTGGGACGATGTCACTGCCCCGTTTAACAGTATTGCCATTCAGATGGCGAATGAAAAATATCATCCCGGAGAGCCGTACCGTCTGGAAGAGATCACTTCCTGGGAAAATACGGGACGGACATCGGTGATCAAAGAATTCTACGATGATCCGGAACTGTACCGCAGACAGATCCCTGCGGAAGAGACGAAGCGGGCGATACGCCGCTTGCTGAAGATTGCAGACGTATTCTTTATCACGGCGGTGGCACCGAAGTTTATGGGCGTGCGTGCGGAACAGATTCTGACCCAGTTCCCGGAAGTTCCGCCGGAAAATATCATTCTCGGCAGTGCCAAGGATCGCGTGCATTTTGATATTGTACTGGATGATGCCATCCACAATATTCTGGACAGTAAGGCAGAGTACCCTGTGCTGATGCGGAAACCCTGGAATGCGAAAATGACAGGCCTCTTATCTGTCAATACCATGTCTGAATTCGTATTTCTGGTGAAACAGATCATGAAAGCATCTACCTCCCGGACAGAGGAGATCACGGCACCGGCGGTCCTTGCACTGGTGGGACCGTCCGGATCCGGAAAAAGGGAGATCACGGAGGCACTGTGTGGAAACGACTATGGAAAAGCATCCGGAGCAGTACCGGAAGACGGACTGTTTGTCCGACCGGTGAATTATTGTACGGAACCCGGCCGGTACGGACATCATTATGTCACTGGCGAAGCCTTTGACGGGATGGATTTTTTTGAAAAAACAGCCTATGCCGGCGTGCGGTACGGCACGAGAAAAGAAGATATCCAGGCGCTGCTGGATCAGGGAAAGTTTGCAGTCATTCCGGTGGATATGTGCGGTGCGATCGCGATGAAACGTTCTTTTCCGACACATATTATTTATGTGTCCAGAGATAAGGAAAAACTGATCGCGGATATTATCGATTCCGATTACAGTACGGAGGAAAAGACACTGCGCATTCTGTCTATTGACGCAGAAAAACGTAACCGCAAGATCTGCGATTACGTCATTCATAACGATACGATAAATAAGAAAACTGTCAGTGGAGCTGAGGAACTGCGGAAGCTGATTCGTTTTCACGCATGCGGTACCCCACGCCGATCTCGGTGAAAACATATTGCGGCTGTGCAGGGTTCTGTTCCAGCTTTCTGCGGATATTTGCCATGTTGACACGTAAGATCTGGTTATTATTGTCCATGTACGGTCCCCAGATCGCATTCATGATGTAACTGTAAGTCAGGACTCTGCCGGAATTCTCGGCTAAGAGGGTGAGCAGCTGATATTCGATCTGCGTCAGGTGGATTTCTTCGCCGCGCAGGCGGATCAGCCGCTTTTCGAAATCAATTTCCAGATCCAGGGCTTTGTAGGTATGCCCGGGCGCCTGTGCGTGACTGTGACGCAGAGAAGTGCGGATACGCGCCATCAATTCTCCGGTGCCGAAAGGTTTGGTAATGTAGTCATCGGCACCCAGATCCAGAGCAGCGACTTTTTCCTGTTCTTTGGTGCGGGCGGAGATGATGATGACCGGAACATTGCTCCAGGAGCGAAGCTTTTGCAGCACCTCCAGGCCGTCCATATCCGGCAGACCCAGATCCAGCAGGATTACATTCGGACAGAAAGAAGTGCTGAGACTTAAGCCTTCCCTGCCGTTTAAGGCATGCATGATCTTATATCCTTCCCGTTCCATGGTAGTGGTAATAAAATTACTGATGCTTCTGTCGTCTTCTATTAAAAGTACTTTGATCTTATTCATCTTTTATCTGAGTTCCTTTCCTGTATTTCTGATATTACATTCTTAATTCCATTGTATGTCCCGGCGCATGCTTCCCCGGATGGTTGTCCCCTGGTAATTATTGAACCACCTTATTTTTTGTTTTCGGCAGCGTGAAACAGAATTCTGCACCATCTTCGTGGTTTTTGCCGCTGAGTGTACCGTGATGAGCGGTGATGATCGTTTTACAGATCGACAGTCCGATACCCATGCCTTTGCGGGAATCCGAACTCTGGGAAGAGGAACCGCTGTACGAAGTGATGTCGAACAGATTCTGCAGCTTTTCTTCGGAGAGTCCTTTTCCGTAATCCCGGATGATGAAGGAAACGTGATCCGCATGATCTTCGACGATGAAATCAATCGGCAGAATACTCTCTGCGTGAACGATGGCATTTTCCAGCAGGTTGATGGTGACCTGCTCGATCAATACGGCATCCATGGGAATCATCAGGAATTCATCCGGTATTTTTACATGAATAGCTGCATCCGGATAACGCTTCCGGAGCTTCTCCAAAGCCTCTGCAACGACTTCTTCCACGGGTTCTTCCGTAGTATTGATGCTCAGGCTGTCTCCCTGGATACGGGTGACGGACAGCAGGTTTTCTACCATATTTAACAGCCAGTTGGAATCCTCGTAGATATTTGTCATGATCTTACGCTGCTCTGCGGAACTCAGATCCTCCTGACTTTCCAGAAACAGGGAACTGTTGCCGATGATGCCGGTAAGCGGTGTCCTCAGATCGTGGGAGATCGCCCGTAGCAGATTGGCACGCATTTTTTCCATTTCTGCTTCGGCCAGCTGTTTTTCTCTCTCGGCGATCATCTCGGACTGAATGGTCATGTGGGATGTCATGGTACACAGAATCAGTGTGATCCCACCCATCAGCAGGAAAGTGATGGGATAACCGGTCAGGGTAAAATTGATCTTATAATAAGGATAGGTGAACAGGTAATTAATGGCAATGACGGAAAAAAGGCTGCAGGCAATGCCATAGCCGTATCCTACTGTCCATCTTGCGATGATCATCAGCGCCAGAATGTAGATCAGCGCTACATTGGCGTGGTTGTCCGGAACAATGTGCTGGTATAAAAAGGAAGCCAGTGTCGCACACAGCATACAGACCACGCAGATCAGAACGCTGACGGCATGGCGGGTATGAGGCGGTTTTAAGCGGAAGCTTTGCTGCGGAGCATTTTTATCGGATTGTGATTGTGCCACGGTATTGTCCTCCGGGGGTAATAGTCGCAGTTTGGACCATCGTCCTGCCTGCGCATGTCTGTTTACCCATCTCATAGTAAGTTTATTATAACCATACTACCATTACTTTTCAACGCAGGGTGTAAAGAAGTAGTTAAGGATATAGGAAAACCGGTATATTTTCTCCAAAAAAAACAGGCACATATACTTTTATCAGGTTGACATCACGAAAAACGTTAGATTAAAATGTAGTTATATATTACGAAGAACAGAGAAGCAGGAAGAGAAACAGACGGAAAGGAGAAGAGGCAATGGGATTATTCAATAAGACAGAGGCAGGAATGGATTACTGCATCTCCTGCGGCAATGCCATTGTGCAGGGAAGATGCAGCAAATGCGGCCGGGAAGCGAAGCACATGGTGGACTTCAACGGTTTTGCCTTCCGGCAGGTTCCGGCAGATGTGGCAGACGCACTGGGACAACAGAAGAAAAAGCTGTTCGAGAGCAATGCGAAGCTGGAGGTACAGGAGATGATCAGACACGGGGATCTGTACATGGCAGACATCCTGTTTGACAGCATTCTGTGCGACGGCCGTGAAGTGGGCGAACGCGAATGGTACGAAAGTGAGGGGGATACAGAGTATACTTATTATGTACAGTTCTCCACACCGGCGGGCGAGCCCTGCATGAAATGCTGTGAGGCCACTTCCGGGGACTACGGTGCCGTGGAGAGGAACCTGCGGAAGGGAATACGGGAAGGCATCCTCTTAAAAGGTACGAAGAAGAACAAGGAATATTACTATGCGTACATGCCGGAGGATGAAAACCTCGGCAAAATGCTGCGGCTCGGTCTGGCAAAAGCGCTGATGGAGAACGGCAGGGACTATTCTTACCGGAGACTGCCTCAGGAGGGCGGAGCAACGTATCGTGCCTTTGACCTGACCTGGGAAGAGGCCGCAAACGGAGAGGGTAATTCGAACTGGTAAATCATGTGTGGATTGCGTGAACAGCGATCAGAATAAGGAGGACAATATGGGACTTGGCGAAATGTTAGGTGTAAAGGTGGCAAAATTAAACTTAAAGGGAAATTATGAGACCATGGAACAGCTCTACGAGGCAATCAAAGATATCAAATTCGAAGCCGGTACACCGGCGCTGGTAAAGCATGGATTCAATCAGGTCATTGTATATCCGGAGCAGGACCGCAACAATCAGGTATGGATCATGAATGTGGGTAAGGCAAAATACCAGGTAATGCGTTCTTCGGAAGTGGCGGGACTGGGTAATGTAGTGAAGAATGCGGTACTGGACGACCTGACCGACGGATGGTCCAGCATGTCCGGTGCATTCGGCAACAAGAAAAAACGCTGCATGGAACTGGTGGACATTACCGCAAAACAGATCGAAGAGGCCGGAATCTGATGGCGTAAAGACTCTGTTAAGAGGCTGTGAAAATTTTATAAATTGTTCTAAAACGGTAGGAGCGTACCCTTACTTCATGTTAAGATAAGAAAAACTGGAAGAAAGGGTAACGGTGAAACATTGAAGTTATTACATCCAAAGATCAGGCAAAAATTTGCAGAATCCCTGAAAGCGGTCCTGCCGGTGGTGGGGATCGTGATCCTATTAAGCTTTACCATTGCTCCTATTACCTCAAGCATCCTGTTGTGCTTTCTGGTGGGAGCGGTGATGGTCATGGCAGGCATGATGTTTTTCACCCTGGGGGCAGAGATGTCCATGACCCCCATGGGAGAAAAAGTGGGCGCCAGAATGACCCAGAGTAAAAACATTCTGCTGATCGTAGTGTTATCTTTCCTGTTGGGCGTCGTGATCACGATCTCCGAGCCTGACTTGCAGGTGCTGGCGACGCAGGTGCCGTCGGTGCCGAACATGACACTGATCCTGGCAGTGGCGGTAGGCGTGGGAGTCTTCCTGGTCATTGCCCTTCTGCGTATGCTGATCGGCGTGGCACTGCCGCCGCTGTTAACCTTTTTCTACATAGCAGTATTCGTTCTGGCATTTCTCGTACCGGAGAATTTCCGGGCCGTGGCATTTGATTCCGGCGGTGTGACCACGGGACCTATGACCGTGCCCTTTATCATGGCACTGGGTGTAGGTATTGCTTCCATCCGTAATGACCACCATGCGGCGGATGACAGCTTCGGTCTGGTAGCATTGTGCTCCATCGGTCCGATTCTTGCGGTGATGGTATTGGGACTGATCTACAAGCCCACCAGTGCAGATTATCAGCCCACAGCGATCCCGGAGATTGCGGATTCCGTGGAACTGGCGCAGCTGTTTGCCCATGGAATCCCGGATTATATGAAAGAGATCGCACTCTCATTACTTCCCATTGTATTGTTTTTCGGTCTGTTCCAGATCTTTGCCCTGCGTCTGTCGGGGAAGACACTGGCGAAGATCCTCATCGGTCTGGTGTATACTTATATCGGACTGGTATTGTTCCTGACAGGGGCCAATGTGGGCTTTATGCCAGCAGGTAATTATCTCGGTCAGGTCATGGCCGGCAGATCCTATAGATGGGTACTGGTGCCGGTGGGGGCTTTGATCGGATATTTTATCGTCAAAGCGGAGCCTGCGGTCTATGTGCTGAACCATCAGGTAGAAGAACTGACGGACGGCGCCATTTCGGCGCGCTCCATGGGCGTGAGCCTTTCCGTGGGTGTCTCCTTATCCGTGGCACTGGCGATGATCCGGGTGCTGACGGGAATCCCGATCCTCTGGTTCCTGATCCCGGGTTACGGGGTGGCGATCGGGCTGTCCTTCTTCGTGCCGAAGATCTTCACGGCCATCGCCTTTGACTCCGGCGGCGTGGCGAGCGGACCGATGACAGCGACCTTCCTGCTGCCGCTGGCACAGGGAGCCTGTGTGGCAGTCGGAGGCAATCTGGTGGCGGATGCTTTCGGCGTAGTGGCAATGGTAGCCATGACACCGCTGATCACGATCCAGATTCTGGGAATGGTATACCGGCTGAAACAGCGTGGGAGCGGCACGGAAGCTTTTACCGTTGCGGCGGATGCATTTGGTGCGCTGGATGAAAATGCCATTATTGAACTGTAGGAGGTGCGCCCATGAGTGAATTATATATGATGGTCACCATCACGAACAGACAGCTGACGAAAAAGTTCGTGGAATGCTATAAGGAAAACGGAGCGCAGGTCGGCACGGTCACGGTCGGTATGGGAACCGCTGCCAATGAGATCCTGGATTATTTCGGGCTGGACGGCATGGAAAAAAGCGTGCTGTTCCATCTGGTGACCGACGATGCCTGGAAACAGATCAAAGCGAACTTGCGGAAAAAGCTGCAGATCGATCTGCCGGGAATGGGCATCGCCTTTATCCTTCCCGTGAGCAGCATCGGCGGTAAGAAAGCGCTGCATTATTTAACCTGTGGGCAGGCGTTTGTAAAAGGAGAGGAGTCCGCATTGAAAGAGACGAAAAATGAGCTTTTGGTAGTGATAGCTAATCATGGATATACGGAACTGGTCATGGACGCGGCACGGGAAGTACATGCAGCCGGCGGTACTGTCATTCATGCCAAAGGAACCGGAACGGAGAATGCACAGCAGTTTCTGGGTGTGACACTGGTGCCGGAGAAAGAAATGTTATTCATTGTGGTAAAAAGTGAGCAGAAAAATGACATCATGCGTGCTATAATGGAGAAGGCAGGACTGGAGAGCAAAGCGAAGAGCATTGTATTCTCCCTTCCTGTGACAGATACTGCAGGCATGCGCCTGATGGAGGAGATGGGAGAAACATGACAAACGGCACATCCCGGCCGAGAAAACAATTCCTGGATATACTCAGGGTACTGGCGACCTGTGCAGTAGTGATGATGCACGTTCTGACAGGTGCGACAGATGTGACAGATGCGTCGATAGTGCCGGAATATCGGGGACTCGTTTTATCGATCATGGATCTGGTGACCTGGTGTGTCCCCGTATTTCTATTGATTTCCGGATATTTGTTTTTGCATCCGGAGAGAGAATTGACTTATCCGGTCATGATAGGGAAATATTGCAGGAGGATTGCGTTGGCGATCCTCCTATTCGGCGTTCCGTATGCAGCTTCCGAACTGGTGGTGACGGAACAGACCTTCCGCATCGGCATGCTTCCGGAAGCGGTGTGGATGACGCTGACAGGACGTACCTGGTCGCATATGTGGTATCTCTACCTGATTCTGTTCCTGTATTTGATCACACCGCTTTTGAAGAAGGTGCTGCAGATCCTTCCGGTGTGGTGTATCCGGGGCTTGCTGACCGTAATCTTTCTGGGGAGCAGTGTGGTGCCTTTTCTGAACAGAGTCACAGGCAGCAAGCTTCCGGTATTGCCGGAGGGAAGTGTTTATCTCCTGTATTATGTATGTGGATATCTGTTCGCAAGGAGAGAAGTCTGTGGGGACAACACAAGAATGGAAAACGAAGTGACCGGAACAGTCAATAGAAGCAAAAACAGATATTTACCGGCTGTGGCAGTTGTTCTGACACTGGGGATGATATTCAGCAGAGCAGTGGTGGGCTTCCCGGTGCAGATGGCATACAATTATCCGTTTACGGTAGTACTGGCGTTACTATTGTTTGCCATGGGACAGCAGGGAAGCAACGGAGCCGTTGGACATCGCTGTGAGATTCCCTGGCAGAAACCGGGAATGTTAAGCTTTGCGGTATACCTGGTACATCCGGTATATATCAATCTGTTCTACAAATTCATGAAAATTACACCGTTTACATTGCTTAAGCGGTGTGGTGTGGAAAACGCCGTGACAGGTAATATCGTACTGCTCTTACTGCTGTTTGCGTTTTGCATTGTTGTACTGTTGCTTTCGACGATTACCGCATGGGTGCTGCGCAAGATTCCGGTGCTTAGGAAGTATGTGCTGTAAAATACCGCCTGTAGATGCTATGATTATCTACAGGCGGTATTTTTAATCTTATCATTTTCAAGTACAGATCTTTATAATCGCTGCCACCGTCCGGAAGCACCGCAGGGCAGCACCAGACCACTCTCGGTAACGGGGAGACCGATCTCCTGAGCTTCCACATGACCGCCGAACTTCTTCGTCAGCGTATAGTTCATCATATAAGACAGTACCGCGGGCTGCAATCCGGTGGTATAAGAATTGATCAGGAAGAACAGCGCGTCATCGGACAATAACTGTGCGGTCAATGCTACGAAATCCCAGATATTATCTTCGATTTTCCAGATCTCACCCTTAGGACCTCTTCCGTAAGAGGGAGGATCCATGATAATGCCGTCGTATTTGTTGCCGCGGCGGATCTCACGCTCGACGAACTTCATGCAGTCATCCACAAGCCAGCGGATGGGAGCATCGGCAAGCCCACTGGCAGCAGCGTTCTCTTTTGCCCAGCCGACCATACCCTTGGACGCATCCACGTGAGTCACGGCAGCTCCCGCAGCAGCGGCGGATACGGTAGCACCGCCGGTGTAGGCGAAGAGGTTCAGTACTTTCACGGGACGGCCGGCATCATGGATCAGACCGGAGAACCAGTCCCAGTTGACCGCCTGCTCCGGGAACAAACCGGTATGTTTGAAGCTGAACGGCTTCAGATGAAAAGTCAGAGGATTCTGCCTGCCCGGCTGCGCTTTCTGGAAGGGCAGGGTGTAATGAATCGCCCATTCATCCGGCAGGTGGAAAAATTCCCATTCGCCGCCGCCCTTGGCACTCCTGTGGTAATGACCGTTTTTCTGCTTCCAGCCCTTATGATCGTGAGGCGTCTTCCAGATGACCTGGGGATCCGGGCGCACCAGAATATAATCTCCCCAACGTTCTAATTTCTCTCCGCCGGAGGTATCCAGCACTTCATAATCTTTCCAATGATTTGCAATCCACATAGGTGAAAACCTTTCTGTACATAAATGTTATAAAATATAGAAATCAAGGATTCTATTGAAAAACAACGGATTTCCGCGTCTTCCGACTTCCTTATCATATAATAGACGGGAGACTTTTTCAAGGAATACTTGTATGCCGGATTATCCGTTGGCAGGAATAGGGACGATTTCTACTGTGCCGGTATATCTGTACGAAGCAGCTTCCCCGATGGGGCTGGTGGTATATGTGTTTTAGGAATTACTTTGCGTGTGTTTTGACAGCAAACTGTAATTCACTACAAATTTTTGTCATTTCATGTCATAAATCATATTTTTTCATGGAAATATGTTACACTACTTTCAAATAATGGGTGTTGCCGTGCCCGAAAAGAAGCACGGTTCACAGACCCGGCAGTTACCGGTCTGAACATTCCGAAAATAGGATACCCAAGAGGAGGACTCCATGAAAAAACGAGTATTGAGTATGATACTGACATTGATTCTCTGCTTTTCAACGCTGCCTATGACGGCACTGGCGCAGGAAGCGGATGTGGTGGCAGAGCAGGGTGACCCTGCGGAAGAGCAAGAGGAACAGCAGCAGGAACAGCAGCAGGTAGCAGCCCCTGTGGAACCTACCGCTGAAAGCATCAGCGATAGTGATGCCGGCACGCAGGACACCGGGGTAGACGATGAGAAGAAGGCAGCAGTGCAGAAGGTACAGGCACTCATCGATGCTCTGCCGGAGACAGTGACGGAAGAAAATGCAGAAAGTGTCAGTGCGCAGCTGGAAGCGATTGACGAGGCTATGGAGTCACTGACCGAGGAACAGCGTGCAGAACTGGATATGACACGACTTCATGCCATTTCTGAGACGATGAATGCACCAATGACGGTGGCGGCAGGTGAGCATAAGCACTGCATTTGCGGCAAGGATCATCATGGGGTAGGCGAACATACAGAAGAAAGCATGACGACATTCACACAAAAATTATGGATGGATGGCGATACGCTGAAGATAGACGATAAGGCAGTGCAGACATCATCGAACATCAGCAATAAAGCTTTTTCAGGTATAGGCTATGTGTTACCTACGGGAAGCTATTATTTGGGAAATGACGTTCAACTGAAATATCCTCTTTACTTTGGAGATAGCGAGAAGAGAAATGTGAATCTTTGTTTGAACGGTAAGACCATTACAGCAGACGGTGACTTTGATGCTATTATTCTGTACCGTGGTAGTGGTTATCGAGTGGTTTTCTCCCTGACGGACTGCCAGAATACAGGTAAAATCACACATAGTAGCGGAAAAAGCGGTTGCGGCGTGTATGTGTTTTCTAATTCTCCAGCAACATTCAATATGTATAAAGGCTCTATTGATAGTAATGCTGGGCATGTGACAACAAGCAACAGCACCACGACTATTAACGGTGGCGGTGTGTCCATGAATAACAATAGTAGTTATAGCGATGAGGGTGGCATTTTCAATATGTACGGCGGCACCATTAGTAATAATAGCGCAACTAATGGCGGTGGTTTGTTTATGTGTAACAACGGCGGAAACATTTTCAATATGTACGGCGGCAGCATTACCGGTAACACAGCAACCAGCAAGGGTGGTGGCGTGTATTCTGACGGCGGTAAAATTACTATGACTGGTGGCAGCATCGACCATAATAATGCTCCTCAGGGAGGCGGCATGTATGCAAGTGGTGGAAGCGCTGCTATGTCGGGCGGCAGCATTACCGGTAACACAGCAACCGTAAAGGGTGGCGGTGTATATGTAAGCAAGTATGGCAACTTCAAGATATCCGGTTCGGTACAGATCACCGGGAATACAAAGGAGAGTGCTGCAAACAATGTCGAACTGGCTGCCGGTAAGACGATCACCATCCAATCCGACTTGGCAGACGGAGCATCTATTGGTGTGACTACGGAGAAAAAGCCTGGAACTGGTGACTATTCAAAGGTTGCTTCCAGTGCGGAAGGATATTCTCTGACTGAAGCAGATGCAAACCATTTCTTTTCGGATGTTGATCACGCCTATACTATTATGCGTGCGGACAATAAACTGATACTTACAAATACTGGAGATAGTACACTTCACTACCATCCCATCTGCGGTGGAACCTGTACTCATAAGAATGCGGATGGCACTTCTCAGCATAAGGATGTGTATTGGGAAGCAACATCTACTTTGACAAATGATATGCCGGCTGGGTACTATTATCTGACCCAAAATGTTACATTGACACAATCATGGCGCCCTGCAGCAGGAATGGTTCTTGACCTGAATGGTCATGACATTATCATGAATGCCAATGGCTATGTAATCAGCAGAGGAAACGAGCCCGGGGCTTTTACACTGACAGATTGTATGGGTGGACAAGGTAGATACGGAAAGATTACACATGGAAACAAACATACTGGGGGCGGTATACAACTCGCCTCTCCGGCGTTTTATTCCTATACATTGAGTTTTGAAATGTATGGTGGCTCTATTACCGGAAATACCGGATCCTATCCGGGCGTATGTTTGGAAGATAATTCACATTGCTCAATTACATTTAATATGTACGGTGGTGAAATCACCAACAATAAAAATACAAGCACCACTGGCAGTTATAAAGGCGGTGGTGTGTATGTTGCAGCTGGTAATACTTTCACTATGACAGGTGGTAAAATTACCGGAAATCAAACAGCCACCAGCGGAGGCGGCGTATATGTAGAAGGGCAATCGAATTTTATTGTCAGCGGTGATGTGCAGATTACGGGGAATTATAAGACGGATGGTACGCCTGCAGACAATGTTTACCTGCAATCGGTTACTAATGGAACACAGAAACAGGCATCTATCCAGGTCAAGGGAGCATTGTCTGGCACTGCACTCATCGGCGTGAACGCCGGAACAATTGATGAGGGCAGCTATAAGATTGTCGCACAAGGCTCAGAGTACCAGCTGACGGATAGTGACCTGCAACGTTTTACAAGTGATGCCAGCTATACACCGAAATTAGTGGACAACCGCATTGCGTTTACAAACGGTACGCCGCATGAGCATCCCATCTGCGGCAAAACGGACTGCAACGACGATCACAGCAATGTACTGTGGAACCTTTTGACTTATGATGCTGACACGAAGCAACTGAAATATGGTGCAACCACAGCAAAACAGAAACAGATAACAAATTCAACTGGGCATTATGTATATACACTTCCGGCGGGCAATTATTATCTGGCGCAGGATATTACGCTCGAGGGTTCAATTAGTATTAGTGGCGACGTGAATATCTGCCTGAATGGATATGAAATTTCTACAAATCAATATAATAGAGTTTTTGAAATCACAAACTACAAGCTTGCGGTTTGTGATTGCAGTACAAATCATTCAGGAAAAATAAGAGGTAATCAGCAATCGCTCGTTGTAAATTTGCAATCTAGCGCATCGTTTGATCTGTATGGAGGTACGATCTGCGGAGGCAAGTATGGAGTGTATGAAGGTTACGCTTCTGGTGGTGTGACCCTTTTCGGAGGCAGCATTACCGGTAATACAAACGGAGTAAGTGGTTCGTATACCTCCCCGATAACAATTGGTGGCGATGCAAAGGTCATTAATAATACAACGGAAAATCTCTACCTGCTCTCCAACCAAGTCATCAGTATTGATGACAGTCTGACACAGGATGCCAAGATAGGCATCTTAACAGTCACTCAACCTTCAGCAAATAATAATATTCAGATTGCCACCAACGCGACGAATACTAAACTGGATTATTCCAAGATTTTTACATCCGATGCAACAGATCAGAATTATGTAGTCACCAAAGATGCAAAAGGCAAGCTGTACCTGGGAATTCATCAGCACAACTGGCAAGCCACTGCAGGAGGCGCTCAGATTACATTCAAATGCAGTGCGGATGGTTGTAAGTTGGAAAGTGATTTTGCTACAACCTATACGGTTACTGCACCGACGGATTTGACCTACAGTGGCAGCGAGAAAGTTGCTACGGTAACAAAGGATGATAAGTATTATGATGGTTTGGGCTTGCCCGCTCCAGCTATTACCTATCAGAAATTAAAAGAAACAGAATATGTTGGCATTGAAGGAGCACCTAAGGATGTTGGTACATATCGGGCTTCGATTACGATTGATAACGTAACAGCCAGTGTAACCTACAATATTGTGAGCAAGGAAGTTCCCAATCCGACCATTACAGTTGCCGGAACATATACATATGATGGCACGAAGAAGGAGCCGTCTGTAGTTGTAAAAGACGGAGAGACGGTGATTCCTGACAGGGAGTATAGTGTTTCCTATGCAGATAATATCAATGTTGGCAACGCTACTGTAACAATTACGGATGTAGCAGGTGGAAACTATAATGTCAGCGGAAGTACGACATTCACCATTGATAAAGGAACCTACACCGGAACAGTAGGTAAGACGGTAAATATAATAAAGAACCGTAGCACTGCGCAGACAGGCACTCTGACGGCGGCAAACTTTTTCACGGAGGAAGCGGTACCCGAAGGCGCTGTGATTTCCAATGTTGAAGGTACTTTCGACGAAGATGTGGTGAAGCACTTGGCATTCTATCAAGATGCTAGAAAAATTTCCTATACCAGTGCGGAGAACATTACCTCCGCGATCGACCAGACCTGCACAGTAACCATTTCTTCTGCAAACTACCAGGATATTCAGGCAACCCTGACCTTCCATCTTACGGATAAGGAGACGGTTACAATCTCAGGTCTGACCTATACGGAGAAGACCTATGACGGCAGTGCGATTCAGCCGACCGGTACCCTGAAGGTATCTGGCGACAAAGTTCCTGTGAATGACCTGAAAGTGACGTATACAGGTATAGGTGACACGACTTACAACGGCATCGATGCACCCACGGATGCAGGTACTTACCAGGTGACTTATAAAGTAAGAGAGGACAATGATGATTATATCGGCGAGAAGACGTACACCTTTACTATTTCTCAGAAGGCTGTTACCGCAGACATGATCGGTGCCATGGCTGATGAGACATACACCGGCAGTCCTATTACACCGCAACCTGTTGTGAAGGATGGCAATACTATATTGACTTCCGGCACGGATTTTGCCTTCAGCTACGACACGAATACCGATGCCGGTGCAGCGACCCTGACCATCACCGGAAAAGGGAACTACACGGGAACCGCAAACCAAAAATTCACGATCAAGCCGAAGGACATTAGTAGTGCGACAATCCGGCTGCACAACAACAGTTTTATTTATGATGGTATAGCGAAGAAAGTGGAAATTGCTTCGGTAACACTTGGTGAAAATACAAATACTTTGACTTTGACATCACCCACGGATTATGACATCAAAGCGGGTAATACGTTCATTAATGCAAATGATGCCATCACTCTGACCATCGCTGGCAAGGGCAATTATACCGGAACCGCTGCCACGACATGGCAGATTACCAAGGCAAGTCCTGTACTGGGGAATTTTGATGTGTCTCAGAATTTATCCACGCCGCTGACCTATGATGGTACGCCGAAGACGGTGACGGCTCAGCCGAGGAACGGCGTCATCGGTATGGGCGCGGTAACGGTGTGCTACGAAGGAAGCAACGGTACGACCTATGCCAGAAGTGAAACAGCACCTGCCAACGCCGGAACCTATCAGGTAATCCTGTCCGTAGTGGAAGGCAAGAACTACACCAAGGCAGAAATCGCAGCCGGTACACTGACCATTGAGAAGGCGGATCTTACAGTAGAAGACGTTACAGAATTCTTCGAGTACACGAAGACAGGCGCACAGACCATCAACTTAGCGGAGCTTGTACCGGGAGCAACCAACTATGCACCCGGCACATATACCGGTGACAATGGAATTCTCACCGGAGATCTTACGATAGATGCGACCGGTCTTATGAAGTTTACATTGTCAGCACTGACGATAGGCAATATCGACGATAAGGTGACCGTGCCTGTGACCATTACCTCGGAGAACTATAAAGATGTCACTGTCAATGTGACGATCTACATCTCACCGGAATACCGGATTATCGACGGAGCAGGCAGCTCCTGGACACAGAATACCACGGGTACTGTTGTGATCCGCGGAAACGGCGAATATGACAGGTTCCGTGCTGTAAAGGTAGACGGAAAAGTCATCGCTCCTGCTAACTACTACAAAAAAGCAGGCTCTACCATTATCACCCTGAAGGCAGAATACCTTAAGACATTAGCTACAGGCAGCCATACCTTTGCTATCGTCTGGGACAATGGTATCGCCGGTACCAGCTTTACCGTTGCTGCGAATACCTCCGGCAATAGCAGTGGCAATAACAGCAACAATAATGACAGCAATCATGGCAGCGATAACAGCGGCAACAATGACAGTGGTAATACGGCAGGTACGGCAGCCAATACCGCCGCTGCTCCTGCACAGGAGCTGGACAGGGTTCCGGCGACCGGAGATGCGTCTGGTATCTGGCTGGCACTGTTTGCAGTATCACTTTCCGGATGGGCAGTGATGATGGTATTAAAGAGAAAGCCCGGTCAAAAGGGTGACCCTAAGTAAAGAGATTGTGTAAAAGCTTTTCATGTAACCACAGCAATAACGGCGGCAGCCCCACCGCAGGGACAAAACTCTGCGATGGGGCTTTTACGCATTTTGCGGCACATATTTCTCTATGGGAATATAACTTATAGTGGTAAAGGTAGAAAAAATAATAATCATGTAGAAAAATGTTAAAAGTATAAAATTATTCATGCAATATAATGCAAAATTCACATAAAAAACATTTGATTTTTACATGAATTTGAATTATGCTATATTCAGAATCTTTATGGAGGATGAATGATGTATAGAAAGATTATGGACTTCTTAGAAACGTGGAAAGAAAGTGAACATCGCAAACCTCTTATTTTACAAGGGGCAAGACAGGTGGGAAAAACCTATTCCATTTTGGAGTTCGGACGAACCCACTATGAGAATGTGGCATATTTCAATTTTGAAACAGATCCTAAATTGAATGAAACTTTTGAAGAAAACATCAGTCCTGATTATCTGATTCCCATTTTGTCTCATATTGCGGGTCAGACCATCGTAAAAGAAAAAACACTGATTGTATTTGATGAGGTGCAGCTTTGCGAAAGGGCTCTGACTTCTCTGAAATATTTTTACGAGAGCGCTCCGGACTATCATATCATCGTTGCGGGCAGCCTGTTAGGTGTGGCTGTCAACAGGGAAAAGTTCTCGTTCCCTGTGGGCAAGGTAGATATGAAAACCTTGTATCCCATGGATATGGAGGAATTTATGATCGCTATGGGTGAGGGAGATCTTGTGAAGCAGATCAAAAGGTGCTTTGCAACAGATCAGCCGATGCCGGCGGCACTCCACGATGCGGCTATGCAGCTTTACCGTCAGTATCTTGTGGCAGGTGGGATGCCGGAGTGTGTGATGCAGTTTGCCCAGACAAGGGACTATATCCTGATCCGCCATATACAGGATACCATTCTTGCAAGTTATCTCAACGACATGAGTAAGTACAATAATCTGAATGAAATCAAGAAGACCAGGCTTGCCTATGACAATATTACCGTTCAGCTTTCGAAGAAAAATACCCGTTTTCAGTATAAACTGATGAAAAAAGGAGGGCGGGCGTCTGAATTTGAGAATGCCATAGAATGGCTCTGCCTGTCCGGAATCGTATCACAGGTCTATAAGGTAGAGCAGATCAAAAAGCCTTTGGAAAATTATCGTGATATTGACGCTTTCAAGATATATGTTTCGGATTTGGGTCTGCTTTGTGCCAAGAAGGATCTGGCTGCCAATGATATTCTGTATATGGTTGAGGAATTAAATGATTTTAAGGGCGGTATGACGGAGAATTATGTCAATGTACAGCTCTCCATCAATGGTTACAATACTTATTATTGGGAGTCTGAGCGTGGTGCGGAGATAGATTTTGTGATTCAGCGTGACGGGCAGCTGATTCCGATTGAAGTGAAATCTGCCGACAATACCAGGGCAAAGAGCTTAAAGGTCTACATGGATACTTATCAGCCTGCTTATGCCATCAAACTCTCTGCAAAAAACTTCGCATTTGAAGACAACAAAAAGATAGTGCCGCTCTATGCAGCGTTTTGTATCTGAATACGGCAGGCGAAGAATCATAGATCGTCCGCAGCGGCAAGACTTTTGCGACTTTCACACATTACAGCGATAGCAAACTAATTTATTGACGAATCAGGGGTTCTTGTATATAATAAATCGTATCACTGTATACAATTTAGAAAATGTACAGGAAGAAAACTGTGAGGAGGCTTTTATGACAGGAAATACGCTGGGCTGGGTAATTGTGGCATTTGTGCTGTATTTACTCATGATGATCGCGATCGGAGCGTTCTATGCAAAGGGCAATAACAATTCCGAAGATTACTTTTTAGGGGGCAGAAAGCTGAACGGTTTCGTTGCTGCACTGTCCGCGCAGGCATCGGATATGAGCGGATGGCTGTTAATGGGACTGCCGGGAGCTATTTATTTAACCGGTGTCGGCGGTGACGGCTGGATCGCCATCGGACTGTTTATCGGTACGACGTTGAATTGGCTGTTCATTGCCACGAAGCTGCGCAGATATACGATCCGCGCTAATAATTCTGTGACGCTGCCGACTTATTTTGAGAACCGTTTCCATGATGAGAAGAAGGTATTGATGACGGTTTCTTCCGTTACTATTGTGGTATTTTTCCTGGTATATTGTGCGTCCGCACTTTCTGCCGGCGGTCAGCTGTTTGAGTCTGTGTTCGGTATTGATTATCATGTGGCACTGACCATCGGTGCACTGGTAGTACTGGTGTATACGTTCCTGGGCGGATTCACCGCGGTATGTGTGACAGACTTTATCCAGGGCATGCTGATGCTGGTCGGTATTCTGGCAGTACCTTTGTTTGCCTATCATTTCCTGACCGGCAATGGAACCACGCTGGCAGCAGGACTGGAAGCCGGCGGTGCCGACAGCACCAATTTCCTGAACCTGATGAAGAACGGTGACGGCAGCAACAATATCGTCAGCGTGATCTCCGGTCTCGGCTGGGGACTGGGATATTTCGGTATGCCTCATATCCTGGTGAGATTTATGGCAGTCCGGGATGAGAAGGAAATGACCAAGTCCAAGGCTACAGCCATCAGCTGGGTGGCATTATCCCTGGGGTTTGCAGTGTTTATCGGTATCCTGGGCAGAGCTTATCTGCCGGAGCTGGTGAATGGCAACAACGAGAAGGTATTTATCGAGATGATCAAGAAGGTATTTACCGTGGAGATGCGGGCTCCTTTCATTGCCGGATTGTTCCTCTGCGGTATCCTGGCGGCGATCATGTCCACGGCGGATTCCCAGCTGTTGGTCAGCGCCTCCAGCGTAGCGGAAGATATCTTCAAGGGACTGCTCAAAAAGGATGCGGATGACAAGACGGTCATGAATGTCAGCCGTGTCACAGTACTGGTAGTAGCTGTGCTGGCTTACATCATCGCATGGAACCCGAACAACACTGTCATGGGACTGGTATCCAATGCGTGGGCAGGCTTAGGTGCCGCTTTCGGACCACTGGTAGTGATGTCCTTATATTGGAAGAGAACCAATTTCCCCGGAGCCGTGGCAGGTATTGTCACCGGAGCTCTGGCTGTTATTGTATGGGATTACATTCCTCTCGTTGGCGGTCTTACCCTGGGTAAGGCAACCGGTCTGTATTCCCTGGTAGTAGGTTTCGGACTGGGACTTCTCGCTATCGTGGCAGTCAGCCTGGCAACCAAAGCTCCCTCCGAGGAGATGTTACAGGAGTTTGAGGATGTAAAAGCGAACAGACTGTAAGAGGAAAAGAAAACAGAATAAGATATAAGATATAAGATAAAGAAAAAGCACCGGATGAGTGAAAACTTGTCCGGTGTTTTTTTCTAAAAAAATGACACCCAAACAACAAAAGGAACCTTAAACTTTCGCAAAAAATTTTCTAGGATAGTAATATCAGAAAATAGAGTGAGGGACAGACGTATGAGACAAATAGCGTTTACAGATACCAAGGGAAGCTTTCAGCTTTTTCACGCACAGCAATATCCGGGATTGTATTTTCCCATCGCCGGGGAGTGCGGTCTGAAAAGTGCGTTGACACCGGGATTGGGCGGAGATGCCAAACTGGACCAGAACCATTTTCTGCTGGAACCGGCCAGTATGGGGAATCTGAATACAGCAAACGGCATAAGAAATTTCTGGTGTGTACTTAAGAACGGGAAAATGTGGTCAGTGACGGGGCTGAGTCCGGAGCAGGAGGCGCTTCGTTTCACAGAGGCGGAAGAGGATGTCACGGTAGCCGCAGGATATATGTGGCATACGGTGACCAGACAGGGGACAGTGGTTCCACTGAGAGCGACGGTGACTTCCTTTGTTCCTTATCAGAAAAATCTGGAGATTCATCAGATAGAGATTACGAATACGGGAGAGGAAGCACTGACCTTCCGGCCGGTGGCGGCGATTCCCATCTACGGAAGAAGCGCTGACAATATCAGGGATCACAGGCACGTGACCTCTCTGCTGCACCGGGTGACGGTGACCGAAGGAGGAGTACAGGTATGTCCGACGTTCTCATTTGATGAACGGGGACACCGGTTGAATCGGGAAATCTATTTTGTAAACGGTATGACGAAGCAGGGAGAGCTTCCGGAAAGCTATGAACCGGAGCTGGAACGTTTCACAGGATGCGGTAGTCTGTCGCGTCCTGAGGCACTGCTTCGTAAAAGCGATCGCAGACAGCCGGGGTATCAGGTAAACGGTCAGGAAGCTTTGGGAGGACTTTATTTTGCGGAGAAGACACTGAAACCGGGAGAACATGCAACTTATCTGCTGTTCCTTGGAGCCGCCCACAGCCGGGAAGAGATCGGGATGATGCTGGCAGATTACACTTCCTATGACAGTGTGCGTAAGGAACTGGATCGGACCAGGCAGTATTGGAGCAACAAAGTAAACATTGAGATGCAGACCGGGGATGAGCGTTTTGACCGGTTTATGAACTGGGTGGATTTCCAGCCGGAACTGCGCAGAATCTATGGCTGTTCCTTCCTGCCGCATCACGATTACGGAAAAGGCGGTCGCGGCTGGCGGGATCTGTGGCAGGATTGTCTGGCATTGTTACTCATGAATCCCGGTGGGGTGCGGCAGATGCTTCTGGGCAATTTCAGTGGTGTCAGGATCGACGGAAGCAATGCCACGATCATAGGAGAACATATCGGAGAATTCAAGGCGGACCGGAATTCCATTCCCAGAATGTGGATGGATCATGGCATGTGGCCTTATCTGACCACCCGGTTATATATTGATCAGACTGGTGACCTGGAGATTCTGAATCAGCAGATCGGTTATTTTAAGGATTGCCATGTACAGCGCTGTCAGGGACAGGATCCTCTGTGGACGGAAGGAGAATACCGGCAGAAGGATACCAAAGGAAGAGAGTATACCGGAACGGTACTGGAACATCTGCTCTTGCAGCACCTTACGGCATTCTGGGAAGTGGGGGAACATAATCATATCCGTCTGCGGAATGCGGACTGGAACGATGCACTGGATATGGCCCCGCACCGGGGAGAGAGTGTGGCTTTTTCCAATGCTTATGCCGGCAACCTCATAGGCCTGGCGGAACTGATTGAGGAACTAAAGCGCAGAGGTTATGAGGAATTTCAGTTCCTGCAGGAGATGGAGATCCTGTTCACGGAAGATAGGACACTCTATGAGAATCCGGACGGTAAACAGAAGCTTTTAGAGGAATATCTGGGAAACTGTATGCATCATGTCAGCGGCAATACGATACGGGTAGATGCCGGAGAACTGGCGGAGAATCTCCGGAAAAAGGGACAGTGGATGCAGGAACACATCCGCAGGACGGAATGGATTGCAGACGGGGAGAACAAGGGATGGTTTAACGGTTACTATGACGATCATGGCGCTGCGTTGGAAGGAATCCGTCAGGGCAGAGCACACATGATGCTTACCGGACAGGTGTTTGCTCTTATGAATGGGACGGCGACAAAAGAACAGGCAGAGAAGATCATCCGCAGTGCCAAAGAACATCTTTTTGATGCTTCCTGCGGAGGGTATCGTCTCAATACGGATTTCGGGGAGATCAAGACCGATATGGGAAGAATGTTCGGATTTGCCTACGGAGAAAAGGAGAACGGAGCCGTGTTTTCCCATATGGCGGTCATGTATGCCAACTCACTGTACACAAGAGGATTTGCGTCAGAAGGCTATGAAGCGTTACAGGCGTTGTACAGGCAGGCCATGGATCCGGAGCGGAGTGGAATCTACCCGGGCATTCCCGAATATTTCGGAAAAGACGGCAGGGGACTCTACCATTATCTCACCGGGGCAGCCAGTTGGTATATGCTGACTGTGGTTACGAGAGCCTTTGGCGTCAGAGGCAGTTTCGGGGATCTGCTGGTGGCCCCCATGCTGTTGGGAGAGCAGTTTTCCGAGGAAGGGCTGGCAACGGTGCAACTCAAATTCAGGGGAAAGAACATACAGATCCTATTTGAAAATACAGAACGTCTGGATTATGGGGAGTATCATATCCGGGGCGTACAGGCAGGGGAGAACACGCAGTATCTTCAGGAAGAGGATATCGTCAGAATTCCGGCAGAACAGATCTTGAAAATGTCGGAATGTGGTGTGCACAGGATCGTGATCACCCTTGGAAAATAAGGAATGAGGAGGACGGACATGAAGGATTATGGAAGAAAGTCAGTATTTTCCGGATTTCTTCCGGGAATAGCGGGGAAATGCGGAATCCCTATGTGGTGTTTTTATGTAAACAGAGGGCAGGGCGTCGTAAGCTTTGGCGTAGAAGACAAAGAGCATGCAATCATGGAATTCTATCCGGCGCATGTGGCGTATCAGAATGTGAAACGTACGGGATTCCGCACATTTATCAAAAAGGACGGGCAGCTCCTGGAACCGTTTTCCAGGGAAGAATTGGCACAGGAGATGGAAATCGGCAGGAACCATCTGCAGATCATGGAGGAAAATCCGGACAGCGGTCTGCAGACGCAGGTAACCTATTATGTCCTGCCGGAAGAGCCGGTTGCTGCACTGGTCAGAGAGGTAACCATCACAAACCGGACGGAAAAAACATGCCGGCTGGAAGTGATCGACGGTATGCCGGCGGTGATTCCGTACGGCGTGAGTATGGGAAATATGAAGAATATGACCCAGACTGCCAAAGCATGGATGCAGGCCGTGACGCTGGGAGAGCATACGGAACTTTACAGAGTTCGTGCCAGTATGGAGGATTCGGCTGATGTGCGTGAGGTGCCCGGAGCAAATTTTGCCCTGGCGGTAGCGGAAGACGGGAAGGCATTTTCGCGGATCGTGGATCCGGAAGTGATCTTTTCGTATGATACGTCGCTGGGGAATCCGGAAGGGTTCCGAAGGCAGTCACTGGAACAGCTGCTTACCTGCAGACAGAACCGGACCAATATCGTTCCCTGTGCATTTTTTGCCGCGGATCGGGAAATCGGACCCGGGGAGAATATCAGACTGTATGAATTATACGGACAAACAGGGACTACGGAGAAGTTACAGGACTTTTTACAAAAGAAGCCGGACGGTGCCTTTTTCCGGAGAAAAGCCCTGCGTGCCAAACAGCTGACGCAGGAACTTACGGATGTCATTGATACAAGAACGGGGAATGAGACGTTTGATGCTTATTGCAGATACACTTATATGGACAATGTACTGAGAGGTGGCGAACCGATACTGCTTACAAAGCACCGATTGTTCTATCTGTATTCCCGTAAACACGGAGATCTGGAACGGGACTATAATGATTTCGCTATGGCACCGGAGTATTTTTCCCAGGGGAACGGGAACTTCCGGGATGTGGCACAGAACAGACGCTGCGATACGTTCTTCCATCCGGAAGTGGGAAGGCATAACATTCATATCTTTTACAGCCTGATCCAGCCGGACGGGTATAATCCGTTAAAACTGGAGAAGATGACCTATCGGTATGAGGGCAGCCGGGAAGCGGTCGTCAGTAAACTGTCGGAGACGGCAAAGACGGAAGAACTGCTGGCATTGCTGCAACATTCCTATACGCCGGGACAACTTTACGGAACGTTGGAGAGAATATCGGAGATAGCAAATGTGAAGTCCCTTTTTACATGGATTCTTGAGAACTCCGCAGAGGAAACCAATGCACAGTTCGGCGAGGGCTATTGGAGTGATCACTGGGATTACAATCTGGATCTGATCGAAGAGTATCTTACGGTATTCCCCGAAGAGGAACGAGAATTGTATTTTGAGGAAGCTTATCGGTTTTATCAATCTCCGAAGGGGGTTCTGCCCCGAAGCAAACGATATGTGAAGACACAAAAGGGGATCAGACAGTATCATTTTCTGCAGGAGATTCCGGGAGACAATAAGGACGGAAAGGGGGACTTCCTGATGGATCCGCTGTGGGGAGGAGACCTTACGACAACACTTTTGGAAAAGCTGCTCCTGCTGTGCGCAGTGAAATTCTCGACTCTGGATGCATATGGCATGGGTGTGGAAATGGAGGGCGGAAAGCCGGGATGGTACGATGCACTTAACGGTCTGCCGGGTCTGCTTGGATCCTCCATGGCGGAGACTTATGAACTACAGCGGATGCTTGAGAAGACCATGGAAGTACTGGGAAAATATCCCGGGCGATACGAAATGCTCATCGAGTTGGAGGAGTTTTTCCGCAATCTGAAAAAGAATTGCCGGGAGTATGAACAGAACGAAGATTTTATGGAATTCTGGAATCTCAGAAACGACAGCAGAGAGAGCTATCGGGAGAAGGTATACGAAGGCATCTCAGGAGAACGCATTGGAGTGGACAGCGGGGAACTGTTGGAGATCCTGCAGACCTTCCGGGATCTGGTGACGGAAGGGATAGAGCGTGCCGGAAAATACGGTTCCGCCTGTGTACCGACTTATTTCTATTATGAAGTAACTGCGTATGAGGAAAGGGATGGAGAGATTGTCCCGAAGAGCTTCCGTGTGCATCCCGTAGCGGATTTCCTGGAGGGACCGGTGAGGTATCTGAAACTTCCCGGGAGCTGTGAGGCGAAGAGAGAGCTGTATCGTAAGGTGAAAAACAGCGATCTGTATGATAAGGCGCTGGGAATGTATAAAGTCAATGCATCACTGCGTAAGGAATCTTATGAGCTGGGGAGAGCTACGGCGTTCACTCCGGGCTGGCTGGAGAATGAGTCCATCTGGCTTCACATGGAGTACAAATATCTGCTGGAGTTGTTGAAATCCGGCATGTATGAAGAGTTTGCGGAGGATTTCCACAAAGCGGGAATCCCGTTCCAACCGGAAGAACGCTACGGCAGAAGTTGTCTGGAAAATTCCTCTTTCTTAGCCAGCAGCAGTAATCCGAACCCGGATATCCGGGGCAAGGGATATGTGGCGAGACTCAGCGGCTCCACTGTTGAATTTCTGCAGATGTGGAGAATCCTTATGTTCGGTATCCGGCCGTTCTATACAGAAAACGGGAAACTTTGTCTGCAGTTTGCACCGGCGATCCCGGAATATCTGTTGGATCAGAACCTGAGTATCCGTGCCAGATTCCTGGGGAAGACCGATGTGATCTACCATGTGCCGCGTGAGAGAGCGTATTATCCCGGGGACTATCACATTTATAAAATGCAGCTCACGGACAGAGAGGGGAACACTTGTCTCGTGAAAGGAGACCGGCTGGAGGAAGCGGATGCGCGGAGGATCAGAGAAGGCAGGATCAGTGGAATCGAAGTCTGGATGGCGGAGAACAAATCATGAAACAGGTAAAACGGATCGAGACAAATTACAAAGAACAGAGGTATTGGCAGGAGACCGGAATCGAAGCTGCGGAGTGTACCGATTGTATGAATCTGGTACAGCTGCTCCCACAGATCCCGGAACAGAGCATGGAGGGATTCGGAGGGGCTTTCACGGAAAGCAGCGCGGTGAATTATCATCGTCTCGGCAAAGAACAGCAAAAGGAATTGATAGAAGCTTATTTCGGAGACAAGGGGCTGCGCTATCATCTGGGCAGAGTATCCATCAACAGCTACGATTTTGCACTGGGGAATTATACTTATGTGGAAGAGGGCGATGCGACGCTGCACAGCTTTTCCATCGCGCACGACAGACAGCAGATCCTTCCCATGATACAGGCTGCCATGGCGTGTACGGGAGGGAAGATGCATTTTCTGGCATCTCCCTGGTCACCGCCTGCCTATATGAAGACGAACGGTGAGAATCGCTACCACACAGTACACGGACGGGCTGGAAGTGTGCGCGTTCCTGACACCTTCGGGCGAACGGGTGCTGGTGGTGCTGAATAAATCAGAAGAAAACAGACCGGTAGTGATCCGGGAAGAAGAAGGGTTTGCGGACGAGATCGCTGCACACAGTGTGGTAACTTATGTCATAGAAAAATAGCACACCTTTTTACAAAAAACACAATAAAAAAAAGACACCATAATAAAATTTGGTGCATTTTTTCCAAAGAGACATCCTCCTATAATGAAATCATCAACAAGATATTTCGAAAAAGGAGGATGTATTTATGAAATTGAGAAAATTGATTTCACTTGTACTTGTTGGGGCAATGACATTAACATTGGGGGCTTGTGGAAACAGCCAGACGACAGACACCACAGGAGATGGCACAGCACAGAGCGCAGCAGAGGGAACTACGCAGGTAGCGGATACCAAGGACGGAGATAAACTGGTGATCTGGACACTTTCCAATGACCTGAAGGATTTCGCAGACCGCTATACGCAGGAGACAGGTGTGGCTACCGATGTGGTAGTCATTGAGCCGGCAAACTATCCGACTAAGATCCAGACAGCTCTGGTAGGCGGAGAGAAGGAACCGGATGTCATCGTGGCAGAGCCCCAGATGCTTCAGGACTTCTACGATAACGGATTCTTTGCAGATCTGGATCAGTTCGGTGCCAAAGATTATGAAGGTAAGATCGTAGATTATGTATGGAAGATGGGACAGGATGAAAGCGGTGTACAGAGAGCCGTATCTTATCAGATCACTCCCGCAGGTATCTACTATCGCCGTGATATTGCAAAAGAAGTATTCGGAACCGATGATCCTGATGAGATCGGCAAGCTGTTTAAAGATTACAGCACGATCATGACCACTGCACAGAAGTTAAAGGATGCCGGTTACAGAATCTTTGCATCTGACTCCGAGATCAATTATTTCTCCGGAGATTCCGCATGGGTCATCGACGGCGTGTTGAATGTAGACCAGGCAAGATATGATTACATGGATCTGGTAATCGATCTGTATCAGAAGGATATGACCGCATACGCTAACCAGTGGTCCACTCCCTGGTATCAGGCAATGGCGGGCGAAGTACCTATCCTGACCGCTGATATCCAGAACTATGCGGATGACTCTGTCAATGTATGGGATGCAGAGCAGTTCGCAGAAGCTACCAAGGATATGGAGAAGACTGAAGTATTCGCATTCGGACTTCCCAGCTGGGGCGTTCTGACATTGAGAGATAACGTAGGACCTACCTCCGGTTCCTGGGGCGTATGTGAAGGACCCGCTTACGGCTTCGGCGGTGGTACTTTCATCGGCGTATCCGCTAACTCCGCACGTCAGGAGCAGGCATGGAAGTTCGTAGAGTTCTGTACTCTGAATGAGGATACCGCAGATTGGTGGATCGATTTCTCCCAGGGTGATGCAGTATCTCTGATCTCTGTACTGGAAGCGCACGCAGACGATGAGAACCCGATCTACGGCGGTGAGAAGATGTACTCCCTGTGGCTGAAGCTGGCAGAAGGCATCGACTATTCCAAGGTTACCAAGTATGACCAGGTGATCGGTGATGCGTGGGGCGCAGCGATCTCCAGCATTAAGAAGGGTGAAAAGAGCCAGGAAGAGGCAGTGAACGAATTCTATGATACCGTGCAGTCTACCTATCCTGAGATTCAGATCGCACGATAATCCGGGATGAATAAATAAACAGGAACTCTTTTGTCCGCAGTCTGTAAGCGGCTGCGGACAAAAAGAAGATTCCGGGAGGGTTATTATGGCAAAACCTGTAAATAAAACAAAAAGCAAATTAACAGCATACAATAATTGGGGATATTTTTTCGTAGCACCATTTGTAATCGTATTCTGCATTTTTTCGGTATATCCGGTTCTTCGGACGCTCTACTTAAGCTTTACGGATCTGAAGGTAGTGGGAACGCCCAACTGGATCTGGTTTGACAATTACAAGCGCGTGATTACCGATAAGTTCTTCTGGAGAGCTCTGTGGAACACCGTGCGGATCTGGGTGGTCAATATCGTACTCCAGCTGGGACTGGCATTTTTACTGATGATGGTATTCAGCGATGTTAAATATAAAATGAGGGGACTCGGAGTATTTCGTATTATATATTATTTACCGAACTTGATCGCGGCAACATCCATCGCTTTCCTGTTCAAGACACTGTTAGACTGGAGATATGGTACGTTTAATATCATGCTCAGTACCATCTTCAAAGCATTTGGTGCTTCTTATAATCCCGTCGACTGGCTGGGGAATACGGCAACTGCCGGTCCCACGATCGCAGTGATCCAGTCCTGGATGTGGTTCGGCAATTCCTTCCTGATGCTGATGGCAGGGGTACAGGGAGTATCCAAGGATTATTTCGAGGCAGCAGCCCTCGACGGTGCCGGCAGATGGACGATCTTCGGCAGAATCACATTGCCGTTGATCAAACCGATCATGATGTATGTAGCCATCACATCCCTGATCGGCGGCCTGCAGATGTTCGATCTGCCGTTCTTAATGGAAGAAGTGACATCCAGTGCTTATGCATCGACGCAGACCGTTATGATGTATCTGTACAAATTCGGATTCACCACAGGAACGACGCAGACGGGTTATGCTTCATCGGTAGCATATATGCTGTTTTTGATCATTCTGACGGTATCTGTGATACAGCTGAAGCTGTTTCAACGGAAGGAGGATTAAGATATGGGATACAAGATCAAAAAAGGAATATTGTACATATTATTGATTCTTCTGGCAGCGACCTGCATGTTCCCTTTCTGGATGATGATCGTTAATGCCACCAGAAGCGGCAACGAGATCGTGACAGGATTTACCCTGATTCCCAGTACGCATCTGAAGGAAAACTGGGAGCAGGTATTCCAGTTCTTTAATCTGTTCAAGGGTATGTGGAACAGCCTGATCGTATCTGTACCGGCGACACTGTTGTGTGCATATTTCTCCATGATGACAGCTTACGGCCTGGCATTTTACAAATTCAAAGGCAATAAGGTGATCTTCGGTGCCATCCTGGCATTCATGATGATCCCCGGACAGTTATCCCTGATTGGTTTTTACCAGTTATGTACCAAAATGCATCTGGTGAATTCCTACATACCGTTGATCCTTCCGGCAATCGCTGCACCGGGTACCGTATTTTTCCTGAAACAGTACACAGAGGCATCGTTGTCACAATCTCTGATCGAAGCTGCGAGAATCGACGGTGCCAGTGAACTGTACTCTTTCCACCGCATTGTCATCCCGGTATTGTCACCGGCGGTTGCCACCATGGGAATCATGGCATTCATCGGCAACTGGAACAATTATCTGCTGCCGATGATCATTATTAACAAAAATGAGAAGATGACATTGCCGGTCATGATGGCAACCCTGAAAGCTTCTACCGACATTAACCGGAACCAGGGTGCGATCTATCTCTCCGTTGCGATTTCCGTCATCCCGATCCTGCTTGTATTTGCTTTCTTCTCCAAATACATCATCAGCAGTGTATCGGCCGGAGCGGTAAAAGAATAATCAAAGTAAGCAAGTGGAAATGATTCTTAAAAAATAATCTGTAAATTGGCGAGAAAACACAGTTTTCCAGTGGAGACTGTGTTTTTTGCATGTTATAATGAACGTAGGCAATATTGTGTAATATACGTGAACAAAGCCGTAAGCCCGGACATCCCGGGAACACAACGTGTTTCCGGGATGCACTGTGAAGTTATCCGGAAGGAAAATGGAAAGGTGCAGTATGATGAAACGAAAAGGTGTGATCCGCATCGCGGTGATCGCGTTGTGTATGGCTGCTTTTTGCAGCTGTGGAAAACAAGAACAGACCGTGGCCGGCGACAATGGCAAGACACCGGTTGCGCTGGACTGGTATGTGAATTATTCCTGGTTTGTCACCGGCTGGGGAGAGAATCTGGTGTCCCGTACCATTACGGAAGAGACGGGAGTCTCTGTGAATTTTATCACGCCGAGAGGGAATGAGCAGGAGAAGTTGAATGCTCTGATCTCCTCGGATTCCCTGCCGGATCTGATCACGCTGGGCTGGTGGGAGCCGCAGGTGACGGAGATGATTGATAAAAATATGGTCTACCCGCTGAATGAACTGGCAGATTCTTATGATATGCTGTTCTATGAGGTGACGGATCCAGATGTACGGAACTGGTATACCAGAGACGATGGCAATATTTACTGTTATCCCAATTCCAGTTATACGCCGGGAGATCTGGAGGAGTATGACAACATTCCCATGAACCAGACGTTTCTCGTGCGCAAGGATATCTATGAGGCACTGGGAAAACCGGATATGACGACGCCGGAAGGATTTTATGATGCTGTGGTAAGAGCGAAGGAACTGTACCCGGAAGTGGACGGAGAACCGCTGATTCCGATCGGATCGCATGTGTTTGACGATATGGGATGTGTATCTTTCGATAAGTATCTCCAGAATTTTCTGGCGATTCCTTATGAAAAGGATGGTAAATACTATGATCGGTATACGGATCCGGAATATATCCGGTGGCTGAAACTGTTCCGCCGGCTGGGAGAAGAGGGGTATCTTGCCCCGGATATTTTTGTGGATACAAGAACGCAGATGAGTGAGAAAATCGCAGAGGGCAGATATTTCTGTATGCTGTATCAGCGCACAGATCTGGCGGATCAGGAGAAAGTGTTGTATGCAAACAATCCTGAGAAAATCTATATTGCAGTGGACGGACCGAAGAATTCCAAGGGGGACGATCCGGTGCTGCCGTCTCCGGGCATCAGCGGATGGACGGTCACATTGATCTCCAAAAAGTGTAAAGATCCGGAGCGTGCCATGGAATTTCTGGATTACCTGATCAGCGAAGAAGGGCAGAAGATGGTCTATCTGGGAGTAGAAGGCGTCACTTATGACATGGTCGACGGAAAACCGGTGATCCGGGAAGAGGTGAAAAAGCTCCTGAATACAGACCGGGTGGAATACGACAGGTTGTATGGGGCAGATGACTGTTACTGGATGCTGCAGAATAATGTGATGCAGATGAAGTGGCAGCCGGAGCCGGAGGAGCCGTTGAAACAGCTGGCGGAGTGGACCTATCCCTATGCCAGATACACGGCACAATACGATGCCTCGCCGGATGACCATACAGAGCTGGGACAGATCAAGACCAGAGTGGACAGGCTGTGGAGCGAGACATTGAAAGAATTGTTGCTGGCATCTACGGAAGAAGACTTTGACGAAATATTGGAGAACTTTAAAGAGGAACGACAGAATCTGGGGTATGACAGCGTCATGGAGGATCAGACCAGACAGATGGAGGAGAACAAGCTGCGACTTGGAATCCGATAGAGATAAGGACATATAGCAATGAAGTTAAATTGGAAATTTACCATTGTCATCATAACAGCAGTCACGATTCCCATCGCAATTTTTGCGGGAATTTTGTTTTACAATCTGGAACAGAACACCATATCGGAAAATCGGAATTACATGGAATATAAAATGGACAAAAATGCAGAAACCATGTATACCTGTATGGATTCGGTCAATATGTCCACGCAGTTTTTCTTATCGGATGATGAACTGCTCCGGATGCTTGCTAAGGATAAGCAGGGAGAAGCGTCTACCACGCGGGAACTGGTGGATTTTCAGGAGACGGATATCAAGAATCTGGAACGGCTGGTCAGCAATAACCCGTTACTGTATTCCGTGCGTGTTTATTCCCAGACAGATTCCATACAGGAGATGATGCCCATACTGTATCGCCATGAACGGATGGAAAATCTGGCTTGGGCAGATGGGTACGAGGCTATGGAAACCGGTGCATGGATGTTCGGTTATGCGGATACCACGTTCTCATCACTGGTGTCCACACAGACCGGCAATCTGGCAGGCTATGTGACACCGGTGACGGATTACAGACTGGGGGTAATCGGTACGATAGAGGCAGTGGTACCCATGCAGAATCTGTTTCCGGGACTTTATGAAAACGCAGCGGGAGAATGGGGCTGCTTTGTGGCAGAGGATGGAACGGTTTATTACGGAAGTAATTATACAAAAGAAGCCGAAGCACTCCAGGAGAAAATATGGGAGAGGGTACAACAGGAATATAGTGATACGGACGGGGAAGACAGCTTTGTGGCATATTATAAAATGAGCGGCAGTAAACTGATCGTCACGGCGTATCGTGAGAACGAACTTGGAGGAACCATCCTTGGAATCAAGAATATCACCGCGGAAATGCAGAAGGTGTACCGCACCAGGGCGTGGTTCATCGGCGGAATGATCGTCCTGTTAACCGGTGTGGCGTTCATCATCAACTGGATCGTCCTGCGTATGCTGCGCCAGTTCTATGAGATCCTGCAGAGTATGCGGGCTGTGGAAAAGGGAGACTTGTCGGTCCGCATAGCAGCCCACAGCAACGATGAAATGGGCGAACTGGGACTGCAGTTGAATAAAATGCTGGATCGCATTCAGGATATCATGGAGGAAAATATCAACCGTGAAGTACTGGTGAAAAATTCCGAGATCCGTGCACTGCAGAATCAGATCAATGCGCACTTTATCTATAATGTTTTGGAGTCCATAAAAATGATGGCGGAGATCGATGAGGAATATGAGATCTCCGATGCTATTACCTCTTTGGGCAGGCTGCTGCGCTACAGTATGAAATGGACTTCCAAAAATGTCCTGCTTAAGGATGAACTGGATTATATCCATGATTACATGGCACTGATCAACCTGCGCTATGATTTTACCATCACGTTGTCTACCAATATTCCGGAGGAACTACTGCGGCAGGAAATACCGAAGATGTCGCTGCAACCGGTGGTGGAAAATGCGATCCTGCACGGCATTGAACCGCTGGGTGTGGACAGCACAATCTATATCAAAGCCTGGACGGAAGAAGGGGACTGTATCATAGAGATCTCCGATGCCGGGCAGGGAATGACAAATGAGGAACTTAAGATCCTGACGGACAGATTGCACGGAAAAGTGGAAAAAGCAGAAGGAAAGGGCGGTATCGGCCTGAAAAATGTACATGACAGGATCGGATTGGAATTCGGTCCGGAATATGGTCTGCAGATATTTACGAGAACGGACTGTTATACCAAAGTCAGGATCAGACTGCCGGGTAAAACAGACGGAACGGATGAAAATGTGGGAGGAAACAGAACTTGAAATCCTTATTGATCGTGGAAGATGAGAAAATGATACGCCAGGGACTGCGGGTAATGATTCAAAGAAGCGGTGTGCCGGTGGATGTGATTTTGGAATGCAAAAACGGAGAGGAAGCACTGGCGGTGCTGGAGACGCAGCGCATCGATGTAATGTTTACGGATATCCGGATGCCTCGCATGGACGGGATCGAACTGACGAAGAGAGTGCAGGAGCTGGCACATCCGCCCCTGATCGTGGCGGTCAGCGGTTATGATGATTTCTCTTATGCGGTGGAAATGCTGCGAAACGGCGTGAGAGAATATCTGCTGAAGCCTGTGGACCGGGACAAGATCGGGCAGATCATGAGACAGCTGGAACAGGAACTTGCAAGACGTCAGGAAGATTATGAAAATGAACTACAGATCGGCAGACAGCAGATGCGGCATCTACTGTCCGGTGCAGACTGCACTCCGGAAGAAATGCGGACGCTGAAGCAGAAATATGACGGACTGTTCTATGAAGGATCTTATGTGGTGTGCTGTGGGGAAAAAGAAGGAGAGGCGCCGGAAAACCCCGGAGTGATTTTCCTGGAAAATGTGGATGACGGTTGTGTTTATGTATTGGAAGAAGAAAACCTGTCCCCGTTTCTGAAAAACGAGCTGCCGGATGCCGATGTCGGTATCAGCAGACCATATCAGGGACTGGAACATCTGCAGGAAGCCTACAGGGAAGCATTACAGGCCAGAAAGAGAGCATTCTGTATCGGCAGAGTGGTATCCGGTGAGGAAGAGCCGTGCAGAGTTCCGTCAGGACTGAAGGAGGAAGCGGCGAAACTTTTACAGGAGCAGAACTGCTCCCAGAGAATCCAACTGGTTGGAAGCGGCAGAACGGAAGAACTGGACAGACAATGGGGGAGACTTTTTGCGGAAACGGCACAGGAAAGGATTGCTCCGGACGATTTTTTCCGTGTGATACAGGAGACTCTGCAGGAGATCGGGAAGATATACGGGGATGGCACAGGCACGGAATGGAAGGAAGAAAAGAAACGGCTGGAGCAAATTCTTGCCTATGCGGATCTGCAACAGTACCGCGAGAATCTGATGGACTGGATCATGGAGATTCACAGAGAGAAGAACAGCAAAGAAGAAGGAACGGCTGCGGATCGGAAGATGCAGCTCGCGGTGGAATATATTGCGGAGAACTATAACAAGGATCTGAATATGGCGGTAGTGTCCAATTATTTGTCCATGAATTATTCGCAGTTTTCTTATTCCTTTAAACAGTATACCGGTGCGAGCTTCGTCAATTACCTAAAAGAAATCCGCATCCGGGAAGCCAAAAAGCTTCTGGCGGAAACGGATCTCAAGGTGCAGGAGATCAGTCTGATGGTGGGCTATGAGAACGAAAAGCACTTTATGAAGACATTTCGCAATCAGTGTGGTGTCTCTGCAACGGAATACCGCAAAAATATGAAAAAAGAGGAACTGTGATCTATTTTCCGGTATCTTTGATCACATGTTTCACTTTTGTCTTTTTGACCCGGTACATATTTTCATCGGCTTCCTGAAACAGGCTGCTGAGATTTGTGGGGACAGGATTTCCGGAAAGATCAAAAGTGGCGGAACCACAGCTGACAGATATGTTGTAAGGCTTATCACTCAGCTTGTTAAAGTGTTCCAGATATTGCCCGACACGTGCGAAAAAAGATCCGGAAGCTTCGGCGGAATCTCTCGGAAGAAGACAGTAGAACTCATCACCGCCGAAACGGCAGCAGATATCGTTTTCATCTGCCGCATTCCGGATTGCCTGTCCTATGGTTCGGAGTGCAAAGTCGCCGGACTGGTGTCCGAAGCGGTCATTGATCATTTTTAGTTCATCCAGATCCAGCACCAATGCATGCAGGAAGCGGAAGGAGGCACCGGATTTCAACAATTCCTGCTGATAGTGTTCCAAACCGTGCCGGTTACAGAGCCCGGTCAGAGAATCTTTCAGATAGAGGTTCTCCAGATATTCTGTCATGATACGTGTACGCTTGCTGTCGCATAGGTTGGCCAGAAGCTGGGTGATATTCATGATCCAGGGGACTTCCTTGAAATGAAAAGCAAGGTGGTTGTCCCAAAAAGCCATGGCAATATAACCAAAGGAACGATTCTCGAAAAACAGCGGAGAAATAATATAAGCACTGTGTGATGCGTTTTCTATAAACTCCGGAAGCAGAGCGGTCTTGGGAAAACTGCATTCCGGAAGCCTGTGCCCGTCACGAATGGCAAGCTTTAACAGAATCGTGTCACCGGAGAGAGGATCCTCCTGGGTATCCGTTTGCTCTGTCAGGGTGAGAATATGCTCCGGCAGGGTATCCCAGTCGGAATAGAGGCACAGATAGAATTCACTACACTGTTCGATATCCGGAATATATTTTTCAAGAACATCCATACCCTCATCAAGATCCGTAATATGCGAAAAGGCAGCAGACATACGCATGGAGCGGAGCGTGGAATGTTCCATATCTGCAATCTGTCCGTTCAGGGAACTGATATAAGAAAAATTGGATCCGGTCTGCTGACAGCTGCAACCGCAAGAACCTCTGTAGACCGGTTCGGCGAAAACGGTAGTTGCATGATCAGTGCGTCCCTGTAACCTTACGAACAGAGCTTCCACTGCGGTAGCACCCAACTGATAGGTAGGGAAAGTTACAGTAGTAAGCGGAGGAGTGATATTTTGCCCTTCAGGGGAATTGTCACAGCCTACGATGGCAAAATCATTCGGAATATGATAACCGAGAGAAAGCGCAGCAGTCCACAAACCCAGAGCAACACGGTCATTATAGCAGACGAACGCATCGGGGGCCGGCGTATCGTTTGTGAAAAAGTATTGCAAGGCACGGAGGTAATCCTCCATGGTTTCATCACAGGAGTAAATATCGGATGCGCTCACAGACAAAGCGCGTTGCTGCATAACAGAGATAAAAGCTTTTTCCCGGCGTTTGGAAAAAAGCGCTTCCCCACGGCTGCCGAGGTAACAGATTCGTCTGGCGTTATGTACATCGATCAGGTGGGCGGTGAGTGCACCTGTGGTCAGATTGTTTTCCAAAGAAATATTGGGAAAAGAAGGCTCATTTTCCGTGATCTCAATTACCGCACAGGACTGTTCTTTTAAAACAGCGCATATTTTGTCGCGCAGCTTAGGGTCGGTATAGGTTCCGGAGGCGAAAATGACGCCTTCGATATCAGACCAGTTAGGAATACGCAGGATGCTGGATTCCCCTAAGGAATAATCACCGAGATCTTCTCCGTCGCTGGTGGTATAGATTTCGGTTTTATAGCCGTATTCCGTTGCCGCAGAGATCACACCCTGGCAGAGCCCCTGCTGGTAAGTGCCATAAATATGGGATATGAACAAAGCTAATTTCTTCTTATGATACATAGGATTCCCCTCCTTAAGTTCTAACTTTAATATTATTCGATAACACATCTTTTTTCAAGATTGAACAGGTGCTATTATTTATAGAAGAAACTCACAAAAATACAGTGACAAAGCTGTGCAAAACAGCAAAATAGAATTGTACTAAAAAAAATACAATATTTTAAAAAAAAGTCTTGCAATGCCCGAAAATACAATGTATACTAATCCTTGCTGTGGCATGATAGCTGTGAAGCGTGAGGTTGCCGGTTCCCAGTAATGGAGACCGGGTTTTCCGTGGAGCGAATGTCAAGTTAGAAAACTGACGGCAAGTCACTGTACCAATTAACATCTGCCTTGAGCAGTAACAACGTGTAAGTTTATGACCGGAGAGAAGAAAGCGTTGCACAAAGGTCGCAGACACACACGGGAAAGTGTACAGTCACCGCTTGTCCGTACAAAAAGTAAGTATTAACTTACAAAAGTGCGAAAAGGAGGCGACTTTTTTTATGGCAAATCAGGTAATGAGAATTACATTGAAAGCTTATGAACATCAGCTTGTTGATGCATCTGCCAAAAAAATCATCGAAACTGTTAAGAAGACCGGAGCTCAGGTGAGTGGTCCCGTGCCTCTTCCTACCAAGAAGGAAGTTGTTACCATTCTGAGAGCAGTACACAAGTACAAGGACTCCAGAGAACAGTTCGAGCAGAGAACTCACAAGAGACTGATCGACATCATGGCTCCCACTCAGAAGACTGTTGATGCTCTTCAGAGACTGGAAATGCCTGCCGGTGTTTACATCGACATCAAAATGAAGAACAACTAATAAGCATTCAAAGTAAAGCCAAAACAACAAAAACCTCTACTTAGACGTAAGAACACAGCGCGATGGACAATCGCCAGGGAAATACGCAATGCGTATTTCTAAGCGTTTCGAAGAAACGCTTTGGTCCGCTATGTAGAACACAGGAGGTAAAAATGAAGAAAGCAATTTTGACAACAAAAGTTGGAATGACCCAGATCTTCAATGAAGATGGCGTGCTCGTTCCCGTAACCGTGCTTCAGGCTGGTCCTTGCGTGGTTACTCAGGTAAAGACCGTGGAGAATGACGGCTACAGTGCTGTACAGGTAGGCTTCGTTGACAAGAAGGATAAGGTTGTTAACAAAGATGCCAGCGGCAAGAAGCAGATCGTACACAGACATGGTGTGAACAAAGCAGAGCAGGGCCACTTCAAGAAGGCCGGCGTAAGCTCCAAGAGATATGTAAGAGAGTTCAAGTTTGAGAACGCTGAGGAGTACACCCTTGGTGCAGAGATCAAAGCTGATATCTTCGCTGCAGGCGATAAGGTAGATGCTTCCGCAATCTCCAAAGGTAAGGGCTTCCAGGGCGCAATCAAGAGATTCGGACAGCACAGAGGACCGATGGCTCATGGTTCCAAGTTCCATCGTCATCAGGGTTCCAACGGTGCATGTTCCTCCCCTAGCCGTGTATTCAAGGGCAAGGGAATGCCTGGACATATGGGTTGTGTAAAGGTAACTGTTCAGAATCTTGAGGTCGTAAGAGTAGATGCTGAGAAGAATCTGCTTCTGGTAAAGGGTGCAGTACCCGGACCTAAGAAAGCTTTAGTAACCATCAAAGAGACCGTTAAGGTTGAGGCATAGTTTAGGACGAAAGGAGGACCAATCAGATGGCAAACGTATCTGTTTACAATATGGAAGGCAAAGAAGTTGGTACAATCGAATTAAACGATGCAGTGTTTGGTGTGGAAGTGAACGAGCACCTGGTACACATGGCAGTTGTACAGCAGCTTGCAAATAATCGTCAGGGAACTCAGAAAGCAAAGACCCGTTCTGAGGTATCCGGTGGCGGAAGAAAGCCCTGGAGACAGAAGGGAACCGGTCATGCAAGACAGGGTTCAACCAGATCTCCCCAGTGGGCAGGCGGCGGCGTAGTATTCGCTCCCGTTCCCAGAGATTACTCTTTCAAGCTTAATAAGAAAGAGAAGAGAGCAGCTCTGAAGTCTGCACTGACCAGCAAGGTTCAGGGAAGCAGCCTGATCGTAGTTGATGAGCTGAAATTCGATGAGATCAAGACCAAGAACTTCACCAATGTTATGAATAACTTAAAGGTAGAAAAGGGACTGGTAGTGATCGCTGATAACGATACTAACGTAGTTATGTCTGCCAGAAACGTAGCTGATGTAGATACCACCCTGGTAAATACCATCAACGTTTATGACGTAATGAAGGCTAAGACAGTTGTCCTGACCAAGGCTGCTGTTGCAAAGATTGAGGAGGTATACGCATAATGGCTGATATTAAATACTATGATGTAATCCTCAAACCCGTTATTACCGAGAAGAGCATGGCCGGCATGGGCGAGAAGAAGTACACCTTCCTCGTTCACACCGAAGCTAACAAGTCTCAGATTAAAGAGGCTGTTGAGAAGATGTTCGAAGGTACCAAGGTTAAGAGTGTTAACACTATCAATATGGATGGTAAGAACAAGAGACGCGGAATGGTTACCGGCAAGACTGCCAAGACCAAGAAGGCAATTGTTCAGTTGACCGCAGATAGCAAAGAGATCGAGATCTTCGCAGGTCTGTAAGATACAAGCTACTGCTTAAGATTCAGGTATGCGGCACATAAGGTGTCCGCGCAAAAAATCATCGTAAAGGAGATACAGCAATGGGAATTAAGACATACAATCCCTATACACCGTCCAGAAGAAACATGACCGGTTCTGATTTCGCTGAGATCACCAAGACCTCTCCCGAAAAGAGCCTGTGTGTTTCTCTGAAGAAGAACTCCGGCCGTAACAATCAGGGTAAGATCACTGTAAGACATCGCGGCGGCGGTTCCAGAAGAAAATACAGAATCATTGATTTCAAGAGATACAAGGATGGCATTCCTGCTACCGTAATCGGTATCGAGTACGATCCTAACAGAACAGCAAACATCGCGCTGATCTGCTACGAAGACGGTACCAAGTCCTATATCCTCGCTCCCGAAGGTCTGACCGACGGAATGAAGGTTATGAACGGTGCAGAGGCCGAAGTCAGAGTAGGTAACTGCTTACCTCTGTCCGAGATCCCTGTAGGTACTCAGGTACACAACATTGAGTTATATCCCGGCAAGGGCGGCCAGCTGGTTCGTTCCGCCGGTAACAGCGCACAGCTGATGGCAAAAGAAGGTAAGTACGCTACTCTTCGTCTTCCCTCCGGTGAGATGAGAATGGTTCCCCTGGTTTGCCGTGCAACTGTTGGTGTTGTAGGTAACGTTGATCATAGCCTGGTTAAAATCGGTAAAGCCGGACGTAAGCGTCACATGGGCATCCGTCCCACCGTACGTGGTTCCGTCATGAACCCCAACGACCATCCTCATGGTGGTGGTGAAGGTAAGACCGGTATCGGTCGTCCCGGCCCCAGCACACCTTGGGGTAAACCTGCTCTTGGTCTGAAGACACGTAAATCTAAGAAGGCTTCCAACAAGCTGATCGTAAGAAGACGTGACGGCAGAGCAATCAAATAGTTAAGGAGGAAAGATCATGGCTAGATCACTGAAAAAAGGACCTTTCGCAGACGCAAGCCTGTTGAAGAAAGTCGACGCTTTAAATGCATCAGGACAGAAGCAGGTTATTAAGACCTGGTCCCGTCGTTCTACAATTTTCCCTTCCTTCGTAGGACATACGATTGCTGTTCATGATGGTAGAAAGCATGTTCCCGTATACGTTACTGAGGATATGGTTGGTCACAAGCTCGGTGAGTTCGTTGCAACCAGAACCTTCAGAGGTCACGGCAAGGACGAGAAGAAATCCAAGGTTAGATAAATTAATCGTTGACCTGGAGCTAAAAATATGCTATCTTATATAGATGGCTGGGAGAGCTGTGCGCTCTCCCGAGGGTCTTCCCTCGGAATTATAGATTGAATTATATATGAAGAGGAAAGAAGACGGGATATTTTTGTGCGCAGCACTTAGGAAACACACGGGTGCGTTGCGCGGTTTCAGTTTGAAAGGAGGACCAAATCTATGGCTAAAGGACATAGATCCCAAATTAAGAGAGAAAGAAACGCTCAGAAAGACACAAGACCTTCAGCTAAGCTGTCTTACGCAAGAGTATCTGTTCAGAAGGCTTGTTTCGTATTAGATGCCATCAGAGGCAAAGATGTACAGACTGCACTTGGTATTCTGGAGTACAATCCCAGATATGCTTCCAGCCTGATCAAGAAGCTGCTTGAGTCAGCAATCGCAAACGCTGAGAACAACAACGGTATGAATACCGAGAACCTTTATGTTGCAGAGTGCTTTGCAAACAAAGGACCTACCATGAAGAGAGTAAAGCCCAGAGCACAGGGCAGAGCTTATAGAATCGAAAAGAGAATGAGCCACATTACCATCGTTCTTGATGAGAAGAAGTAGGGAAAGGAGCTATTAAAAGTTTATGGGACAGAAAGTTAATCCTCACGGCCTGAGAGTCGGTGTTATTAAAGATTGGGATTCCAAGTGGTACGCTGATGCAGAGTTTTCTGATTATCTGGTAGAAGACTACAACATCAGAAAGTTCCTGAAGAAGAAATTATACAGTGCAGGTGTTTCCAAGATCGAGATCGAGAGAGCATCTGACAGAGTAAAGGTTATCATCTATACTGCTAAGCCCGGTGTAGTCATCGGTAAGGGCGGTGCTGAGATCGAAGTAACCAAGAAAGAACTCTCCAAGTTAACCGATAAGAAGGTTATGGTTGATATCAAGGAGATCAAGAGACCTGACAGAGATGCACAGCTGGTAGCTGAGAACATTGCTCAGCAGCTGGAGAACCGTGTATCCTTCAGACGTGCAATGAAGTCCTGCATGGGCAGAACCATGAAGTCCGGCGCTATGGGTATCAAGACCTGCTGTTCCGGTCGTCTGGGCGGCGCTGATATCGCTCGTGCTGAGTTCTACAGCGAGGGAACCATTCCTCTGCAGACCCTGAGAGCAGATATCGACTATGGTTTTGCGGAAGCAAACACCACCTATGGTAAAGTTGGAGTTAAAGTTTGGATTTATAAAGGCGAGATACTTCCTACAAAAGGAAATCAGATGGAAGGGAGCGATAAATAATGTTAATGCCGAAGAGAGTAAAACGTCGTAAACAGTTCCGTGGTTCCATGGCCGGAAAAGCTTCCAGAGGTAACACCCTGGCATATGGCGAATTTGGTCTGGTTGCTACAGAGCCCTGCTGGATCAAGTCTAATCAGATCGAAGCAGCCCGTATTGCGCTTACCCGTTATACCAAGCGTACCGGTAAAGTATGGATTAAGATTTTCCCCGATAAGCCCGTAACTGTAAAGCCCCTCGGTACTCGTATGGGTTCCGGTAAAGGTGCTGTAGATTGCTGGGTAGCAGTTGTTAAGCCCGGACGTGTAATGTTCGAGATCGCCGGTGTTCCCGAAGAGGACGCTCGCGAAGCATTACGTCTTGCTATGCACAAGCTCCCTTGTAAGTGTAAGATCATTGCTAAGGCAGATGTGGAAGGCGGTGTGACAGAATGAAATCAAATAAATTTGTAGAAGAATTGAAGACAAAGTCCGATGCAGAACTGGCACAGGAGCTGGTAGCTGCTAAAAAAGAACTTTTCAATTTGAGATTCCAGAACGCAACCAATCAGTTAGACAATACTGCAAGAATCAAAGAAGTAAGAAGAAACATTGCACGTATTCAGACTGTTATCACCGAGAAGGCTAGAGCGTAACGCTTAGGTGCGTAGAAAGGAGATCAAACCGTGGAAAGAAATTTGAGAAAAACACGTACTGGTAAGGTTATCAGTAATAAGATGGATAAAACTATTGTAGTTGCAATCGAAGAGCATGTTAAGCATCCCCTTTACAAAAAGATCGTGAAGGATACCTACAAGCTGAAGGCTCATGACGAAAATAACGAGTGCAACATTGGCGATATCGTAAAGGTTATGGAGACAAGACCCCTGTCCAAGGACAAGAGATGGAGACTTGTTGAGATCGTAGAAAAAGCTAAATAAATCAGTTCGTAAGAAACCGCGGAAGCGGTGAAGGAGGAATAACATGGTTCAGCAGGAAAGTAGACTGAAAGTTGCTGATAACACCGGCGCAAAAGAGTTACTTTGCATTCGTGTTATGGGCGGCTCTACCAGAAGATATGCACAGATCGGCGACGTGATTGTTGCTTCCGTTAAAGATGCAACACCAGGTGGCGTTGTAAAAAAAGGTGATGTAGTAAAGGCAGTTGTAGTTCGTTCCGTAAAGGGCGCTCGTCGTAAAGACGGTTCTTACATCAAGTTTGATGAGAACGCTGCAGTTATTATCAAAGATGACAAGACTCCCAGAGGAACCCGTATCTTTGGGCCGGTTGCAAGAGAGCTCCGTGAGAAACAGTTCATGAAGATCGTTTCTCTGGCTCCCGAAGTATTATAAGGAGGTTGCCACATGTCTACTATGAAAATTAAGAAGGGCGACACCGTTAAGGTTATCGCTGGTAAAGACTTAGGTACAGAGGGCAAGGTTCTCTCTGTAGACGTAAAGAATCACAAAGTCCTGGTTGAGGGCGTGAACAAGATCACAAAGCATGCAAAGCCTTCTCAGGCAAACCCCAACGGCGGTATTGTTGAGAAAGAAGCTCCTATTGATATTTCAAACGTTATGCTTGTTGTAAAAGGCAAGACCACAAGAGTTGGCTTCAAGATGGAAGACGGCAAGAAAGTACGTTTCGCAAAGTCAACAGGCGAAGTAATTGACTAATCAATAGGAAGGAGGAAATATAAGTGAGCAGACTGAAAGAGTTATATTACAATGAGATCGTCGATGCTATGACCAAGAAATTCGGTTACGCTAACGTAATGGAAGTTCCCAAGCTCGACAAGATCGTTATCAACATGGGTGTTGGTGAAGCAAAAGAAAACGCTAAGATCCTTGAGAATGCAGTTGCTGATATGGAAGCTATTACCGGACAGAAAGCAGTTCTGACCAAGGCTAAGAATTCCGTAGCAAACTTCAAGATCCGTGAGGGAATGCCGATCGGATGCAAGACCACTCTGCGTGGCGAGAAGATGTATGAGTTCCTGGATCGTCTGGTTAACCTCGCACTTCCTCGTGTCCGTGACTTCAGAGGCGTTAACCCTAACGCATTCGACGGCAGAGGTAACTATGCACTCGGTATCAAAGAGCAGTTCATCTTCCCTGAGATCGAGTTCGACAAGATCGACAAGACCAGAGGTATGGATATCATTTTCGTAACAACTGCTAAGACCGACGAAGAGGCACGTGAACTGCTGAGACTGTTCAATATGCCTTTCGCAAAGTAATCAAGGAGGTAAATTCTGATGGCAAAGACATCAATGAAGATTAAACAGCAGCGCAAACCTAAGTTCTCTACGCAGGCTTATACCCGTTGCAAGATTTGTGGTCGTCCCCACTCTGTACTGAGAAAATACGGAATTTGCCGTGTTTGCTTCCGTGAACTGGCATACAAGGGCGAGATCCCCGGAGTTAAGAAGGCATCTTGGTAAG